>ULVL01011173.1_pt1 | contig 274217 bp, 247 predicted proteins | sample 1959381 | NCBI WGS metagenome assembly ULVL01 (sample SAMEA4835785, study PRJEB28245) | human gut metagenome | biome: gut microbiome; material: fecal sample | place: Denmark | collected 2008
TTTTCTTGCGAATGGTTATCACAAATAATATTATTTGAAATATTAAAATTACTATATATGTAATCAGCAGGAACAGTGCCATTACTATTTTCCTCCGTAAGTTCCGAGTTATATGATAATCCAAGTGAACATTAAATACAAATAAGGCAATAATGCCATAATCTCATTGAATACGAACAGCTTGCTTCCAATTTGAATCTTATACTTTGTTCTCGCTTTCTTATAGAAAAACACGCAGCAAATCGTTGTTGCAATAATATGTATTATTCCAATTATCAAAATCAGCCAATGCAATCTTATATTTTGGAACTTATTATCATATCCAGTCAGATCAAACCATATTACAATGAACCATGCAAGTAAGTCATTTACTAAATACGCAATAATAACAATTTTTTCAAAGAGTATTTTCATCAACACCGGTAATACTAATACAGGAAATATATCGGAAATTGTATTGGAGGTTTTTATCATGAGAAATTTTATCTTATCGTGTGAATCGACAACGGATCTGTCATATTCTTATCTGAATGAACGGGAAATTGCAGTCATTCCTTATACTTACATCATTCATGAACATGTATACGAGGATAACATGGAACGAAATCCGGATCTGATGCCGAAGTATTATAAGATGTTGGAAAAAGGGCTGTTGCCTACAACCTCCCAGATCAACGAAGCTTCCTATTATGATTTCTTTGAAGGACTGATACAGAATGGTGATGTGCTTCATATCACCTTCAGCTCCGCCTTAAGCGGATCGGCAAATAATGCCTATCGTGCGGCGGCAGCAATAAAAAAGAACTATCCGGGAAAGCAGCTGCAGGTCATTGATTCTCTCTGCGGTGCAGGAGGGTATGGATTGTTAACGGACTACGTTGCTGATATGCGGGATGAAGGTCTTTCATTGGCAGCAGCTGCTGACTGGATCATGAAGCATCGTACCTGTATCCATCACCAGTTTTTTACAACCGATCTCACCTTTCTACACCATAGCGGACGGATCAGCGGCGCTGCTTCCCATATCGCATCGATCCTGAACATTCATCCTCTGATCCGGCTGGATCAGAACGGAATGGCAGATGCCTATACAAAAGTCCGTGGCAAGAAGCGCGCCGTAAGAGAGGTGATCTCTGAGATGGAATACTACGCAGAAAACGGGACAGACTACAATGGAAAATGCTTCATCTCCCATGCTGCCTGCCCCGAGCTTGCCTATCTGTTAAAGAACTCCGTCCTACAGACATTTCCGAATGTCACTCATCCGGTACGCATCTTAAATGCCGGTACAATTACCGCATCTCACTGCGGTCCCGGCGCTGCCGGACTGTTCTTTCTCGGACGCGAACGCCCGTATTAATTTAATATTCATCCGGTACAAGTACCTTTTCAATCTCTGCGATATAGTATCTGTGATAATCCTTATCCGGATATACCTTTGCTCCTTCCTCAGGATCAGCAAAGGTAGCAGGATCAATATCTCCTTCGCACATTTTTCTGCAAATGAGTGTAATGCCTGCCTCTTTGATAACCGGAACATCACCACAGAAATCAAGAGTGATCCCTGCTCCTGCAAATTTATCCGCTACATCCTTACCGGATGTTCTTCCGCAATAAGTCAGTGCCTTTCTGTACTCTTCCGGAAGCACACAAACGGAAAATTCCTTCTGTTCATCGATAAACTGCTTTGTATATCTCTGTGGGCGGATATAAATCGTGATAACAGGCTTTGACCAGAACTCACCAAAGGAACCCCAGCTTACTGTCATCGTATTTGCCTTCTCATGATCTCCTGCAGTTACAAGTGCCCACTTTTTGTTGATCATTTCGATCAGATTTCCTTTTAATTCCTCTGCATTGATTTCTTTCATCTTGATAATACCTCACTTTTCTGATTACTCAGTTCCTGAAGTGTTTACTGTAACAGAAATACATCCTGATACAATAATGAGGCACTGATCATTCTCAATGCCTCATTGCAAAATCGTATGGTACACTGGTATTACCAGCTGGTTTTTGGCTCATTATACCATCCGCTTTTGTTTTGTCAACCAACAGCTTTTCAGAAACAAATCGTTTTTTATTACTTTTAAACACAGGTTTTATAATATATGAAATTATTTTCAACCTTATGCTTTTCTTTTTTATTTTATTCAGATATCAAATACTATAACTTTATTTTTTTATAGTGATCGGTCTGTTTTCAGATCAAACACACCCTGTCCATATCGTTTAAACTGCATCATCATCTCATGTGTCAGACTCAGATGTTCTCCATAGTCCGGGATCTGCTCGCGCTCTACCCATTCGCCGCTTGCAAGTTCTTCATGATCGATGGTCAGTTCCGGTTCATGCTCATCTGACTTTTTTCTGTCTGCCTGACAGAAGAATCCCATCAGCAGATTGCTGTCAAATCCCCACGGCTGTGATTTGTAATACCGGATATTCTTAACCGGTATTCCGACTTCCTCCATCACCTCACGCCGAACCGTTTCCTCTACCGTCTCACCTATTTCCGTAAAGCCGGCAATCAGGGCGTATCGTTTATACTCTCTTGCAGCGTAAGTTGTAAGAATGATACGATTGCCATCTGTCACTCCGACAATTACTGCCGGTGCGATCGTTGGGAAGATCAGATGTCCGCAGGACGGACAACGGAGCATCCGTTCTTTCTCATCCGGGAGCACAGGCGTTCCGCAGGCTCCACAATAGCGGTTCATCGAATACCACAGATGCAGATGCCATCCGGTTGCCGCCGCAAGCACTTCTTCCTTTGGCTTGCAGCTTCTGGTCTTATACATGCTCCGGTATTCATAACCCGGAATCTCCAGACGCTCTCCCCAATTTACATCAGTTGCTCCATTCGCTGATCTTTCAACATAATAAGGCTCTGTTGTCCGGACAAGATCCTGCGGCCGATACAGAAAATACTGTCTGTCATCGATCACAAACAGGTAGGTCAGATTATCCTGCCATGATGCATCCTGCGTGACCGTATCATTTATTCCTATATAGCTTTTATATTCCGAGACAGTGAGCCAGACCAGCTCATGCTCATCCTCCACCTTTTTGGCAAGGATCAGTTTCTCGGAAAATGCAAGAATCACATCATCATTCTTCGGCGGTTTTCGATATGCATATTCATTATGAAACCGTTTTGGTTCTATATCCTGTATCATCTTCCTATACCAGACAGGCTGTCTGATACGATATGAAAACATCTGTATTATCAGTGCTTTTATATGCGGATCAGCCAGCCTGTTTCTTTCTTTTTGAATTTATACCATGAATCATTTCTGTCGACACTGTCGTTTCGATTCATATATGGGCACAGCCTTGCGTCTCTGTTATTACTTCTTTAACTGAGCCAGACGTTCTTCAACCTGGGCTTTCATTTCTGTATATTTTGCAAGCTTGGCTTTTTCTTCTTCTACCTTGGCAGCCGGTGCTTTATCTACAAATTTAGGATTTGCAAGCATACCGGATGCACGCTTGATTTCGCCGGCCAGACGACCGGATTCTTTCTCCAGACGCTCGATCTCTTTGTTGATATCAACCAGCTCTGCAAGCGGAATATAGAGTGCGGCATCATGTATCAGGGTAGATACTGCATTCTCATCAATACCATTCTTGCTATCCTGAATGAATACCTCACTTGCATATCCAAGTGTTGCAAAGAAATTCTTTGATGCTTCAAATATATCACGGATCTCACTCTTAGCAGATACAACATATACAGTTGCTTTCTTGCTTGGCGGTACGTTCATACCGGTACGCAGATTACGGATTGCACGAACCGCAGCCTTGATCGTATCAACTGCATTTTCATCCTGCTTGAAGCTCCACTCCTCTTTATATACAGGCCAGTCAGAGATCATGATAGATTCTTCCTCATCCTGAATATTACAGAAGATCTCCTCCGTGATAAACGGCATATATGGATGTAATAATTTCAATGCCCGGATCAGAACTGTCTTTAATGTCCAGAGGGCTGCTGCCTTTGTCTCGTCTGCATCATTGTAAAGTCTTGGCTTAACCATTTCGATATACCAGTCACAGAATTCTTCCCATATGAAGTCATATACCTTGGAAACTGCGATACCCAGCTCGTATTTCTCCATGTTATCTGTCATCTCAACTGCCAGATCATTGACCTTGGATAAGATCCAACGGTCAGCGATCGTAAGATCAGATAATTTTACATTTGAGAAATCCGCCTTTTCCATATTCATCATAATGAATCTGGATGCATTCCAGATCTTATTTGCAAAGTTTCTGGAATTCTCTACACGCTCCCAATAGAAACGCATATCATTTCCCGGTGCATTACCTGTGATCAGTGTAAGACGAAGGGCATCTGCACCATATTTATCAATAACCTCTAGCGGATCGATACCGTTTCCAAGAGACTTACTCATCTTCCGCCCCTGATCGTCACGAACCAGTCCGTGGATCAGAACATGCTTAAATGGGCTCTTTCCTGTCTGCTCCAGTGCGGAGAATACCATACGGATAACCCAGAAGAAGATGATATCGTATCCGGTTACAAGTACATCAGTCGGATAGAAATATTCATATTCCGGTGTCTTCTTTGGCCAGCCAAGTGTTGAGAATGGCCAGAGTGCGGATGAGAACCATGTATCCAGTGTATCTTCATCCTGTGTCAGATGTGTGCATCCACATTTCGGACATACCGTCGGAACTTCTCTGGAAACGATCGTCTCATGACACTCATCACAGTAATAAGCCGGGATTCTGTGTCCCCACCAAAGCTGACGGGAGATACACCAGTCACGGATATTTTCAAGCCAGTGGATGTATGTCTTATCAAACTGCTCCGGTACAAATTCCAGCTCATCTGTCTTGATCAGATCAAGAGCTGCCTGTCCCATTTCCTTCATACGGACAAACCACTGTGGCTTGATCATTGGCTCTACCGTTGTCTTACATCTGTCATGTGTTCCTACGTTATGTGTGTGTGGTACAACCTTTACAAGAAGACCTTCTTTTTTCAGATCTGCTACCATTACTTTTCTGGCTTCATAACGATCCATACCTGCGTATTTACCGCCCTTCTCGTTGATCGTAGCATCATCATTTAAGATATTGATCTCTTCCAGATTGTGTCTCTTACCTACTTCGAAGTCGTTCGGATCATGTGCCGGTGTAATCTTTACACAACCTGTTCCGAATTCCATATCTACATATTCATCTGCGATAACAGGGATCTCTCTGTCTGTTAAAGGAAGCTTCAGCATCTTACCGATGATATCCTTATAACGCTCATCCTTTGGATTTACAGCAACCGCCGTATCACCAAGCAGGGTTTCCGGTCTGGTCGTTGCTATCTCTACATATCTTCCTTCTTCTCCAACGATCGGATAATTGATATGCCAGAAATGTCCTTCCTGCTCTACATGCTCTACCTCTGCGTCCGAAATGGATGTCTTACATACAGGACACCAGTTGATGATCCTGGAACCTTTGTAGATATATCCCTTTTCATAGAGATTGACAAATACTTCCTTAACTGCTTCTGAACATCCCTCGTCCATTGTAAAACGCTCTCTGTCCCAGTCAGCAGATGAACCCAGCTTCTTTAACTGGTTTACGATTCTTCCGCCGTATTCTTCTTTCCATTTCCAGGCATGCTGTAAGAAAGCCTCTCTGCCGATCTCCTTCTTATCAATACCTTCTGCCTTTAATTTCTCTGTTACCTTTACCTCTGTAGCGATCGCTGCATGGTCTGTACCCGGCTGCCATAATGCACTGTAGCCCTGCATTCTCTTGAAACGAATGAGGATATCCTGCATCGTATTGTCCAGGGCATGACCCATATGAAGCTGTCCGGTTACATTTGGAGGCGGCATAACGATCGTAAATGGTTTCTTACTGCGATCTACCTCTGCATGAAAATATTTCTTATCTTCCCATTTTCTGTACAGCCTGTCTTCTATATCGGCCGGATTGTATGTCTTTTCCAGTTCTTTCATCTGTTCCATCCTTTCTGTTTTTATAGCATCTTTAGTGGAGCGTTTTTCCTTTACAGAATCAATCTTCTTACATAGAAAAAGCCCTTTGAAACATCTCTGTTCCAAAGGGCGTATCTTACGCGTTACCACCTTAATTTATCACTCATCTTATTCTGTAACGGGAACGACCCGGCGCATCCTACTGAACATTTCGGATGTGCTGCTCCAAAGCTACCTTCCCACAAATTTCCTCGAAAGACCTTTCAGCCTGTGGATCTTCCTCTCTGGCAGTTCTTTTATGGTACTCCTCTTTTTCCTTGCATTTATGCTGTTAAACTAAATCTCATAGTACAACAGAAGTCTTTCCAGTGTCAAGCGGTTTTAAACGTAATCTTGCTATTTTTCATACATCAATACTCTTTCCCACGGCATAAGTGTCGCTCCATCATCCTCCGGGAAACATGCGCTCATCTGATCCGATATCACCTTTAACTTTTTCCGTATTCTTTCATAGCTAAAGAATCCATTATCATTCTGCTGATCCGTCATGGCATATTCAAACACTCTCGCACGGTCTTCATTTGGAAAGCTTTTTGAATAGGTGTCAATAAATGCAATCTCTGACGCATCACCGGATGAAAATGCTACATAGGTATTGTCATAGCTATTTTCATTTGCAATATAATCGTAATCATAATCGAATCCAGCCGGGTTGCACTCCGACCAAATTCCTTCATCAAACCAACAGCCGGTGTAATTCATATGGTTCTCGATCGCATGAAAGATCTCATGGTGGATCGTGCTGATATAGGAGGACTGATCATTGATATCAATAACCAGAAATGTGTCATTCTCCAGAGTATTCTGAACTCCGGCAGCTGTTGTAAGTGCCGTTTCATCTGTTCCTATGATCGCACCTGCCAGATAGATCTTTAATATGCTTCCATATCCATCATCCAGATTTTTCAACATCCGATCCGGATATTTCTTCAACTCATTCTTCAGAACTTCCAGTGACTGCGCGGTCAGAAGTGCATTGTCTGATGCCTCATACCGGTATATATCCTTGCTGCACTCCGTCACTTCATCAAATATATGTACCTCTACACCATTTTGATCTCCGATATCCTTTGCCTGCTGCCGCAGCTCCTGCTTCAGCTCATCGGACGGATGATCCAGATAACTCCATGGATAACGGTAGACTCTGGAATCACCGGAAATGCTGCGCGCATCGTTCAGATCCCATATGTATACTTCCGGTGTGAGTCCACTCGTTGAAAATGCAAAGAAGTTGTATGTATCTATATAAGTACCTTGATCGATATAGATATAATTTGTTTCATCAAATGGGAATGTTACTGCAAGTCTGTTTTCACATTTACCGGTATCCACATTAAAGATCCGGAACTGCAGCTTCTGTGTATTCGTCTCCTGCGACTGACTGGAACAGCCATACATCGCAAGACCATGTTCTACATCGCAGCCAACCTGAAAATCACCTGTATTATCCGGAATCAGAATGCCCGGTTCTTCCCCGGACGTTTCTCCATACACCTGATAGACCTGACCATCCGCATATACCGATGCGTAGTATTTATCCCCACTTCCTTCAAATTGCACGATATCATAATCACCGATTTCTTTTACATCCGTTCCGGTCACACTATAACATCTGACCTCCACACGTTCTGCCGTATTATCATATGCCGACACCACCAGATACTCCGGTTCTTCCGCATATCCTAACAGCGTTGTATCTTTTCCTTCTCCTGAATATGCCGGACACACCTCTGACTCTTCCCCTGACCGCAGATCATATTCATAGATCTGTCCATCCTCTGCATTTGTATAGAAGAAGCCGGTAAGATCCTTTGACATCAGATAACTGTCCGGTGTCCCCTTTTCGATTGGTATAACAGTCTCCTGATCCAACAATGCTCCATACCGGATCAGCTCTTTGTTGCCTTTATCATAGAGAATCACCTCATCGGTTCCATTTGAAAAAACATCTGACGCATATGTATCCTTCGGGCAGCTTACAACCGCTTTCTGCCTGAGATCCGCCAGATCATATAGTGCCAGATAACCGTCTTCTCCTACGCCATACTGGATTCCAAGGGCATTCCCAAAAGCAAACATCTTATTGATGTAAATATTATCTTCCTCTACTTTCATATCCAGTTGATACAGGTTCGTATGTCCGGATACCTTTGCCTGCTTGTAGTATTCTCCCGAGATGATCGACTTCCACTCTTCTTCTGTGGTCGTTTCTTCGGTTGTCGTCTGTGAGCCATCTGCCCTGTCAGTATTTTCTTCTGTCAGATACCCGGAGGTTGTTCCCCCATTCTGATTCCCACCTGTCAGCTGACAGCCTGTTATCTGTCCAAGTGTCATGCTGATAACCAGCACTCCTGCCAGCCATCTGCCGATACCTTTCCTGTAATTCTTTCTCATATATGCGCCCCATTTCTATGCCATTATAATACCCCTAATTTATTTCCACTTTTTAACAGAATATCATATATTAATTTCCTTGTAACTAATAAAAACCATCAAAATGATGGTTTTTAATCACTGTTTCGCCATCATTTTAATGGTTTTATATGTTGATCAATTATTCAAAGCATTATCCCAGGATCACTGCCTGCCCGGAGCTTAACCGTATACGGTTGCCATTTAAGCATACGTCATTCTTATTATCTAACAAAACGTGAAGCTTCGGCTGCTCATTTGCAGTCAGCAGATCAACCGTGATATCTTCTCTGCTGTAATTCGTTATAATGTAAACGGTCTGGTCTTCCGTCTTTCTTGCATATGCAAATATTCCATCCTTCTCCACAAACATTGGAACGACCTTGCCATAGGTAAATACTTCTTTGTAGTCCTCGGACTTACGAAGTGCGATCAGCTTCTGGTAATAGTACCATACTGAATCTTCCCTGCCAAGCTGTTCTTTTACATTGATCTCTTTATAATTTGGATTTACAAAGAGCCATGGTGTTCCGGTTGTAAATCCTGCCTGTGCAGAATCATCCCACTGCATTGGTGTTCTGGCATTATCCCTGCTGTTCTCATAGCAGGCTTCCATCGCTTCTTCTACCGTGCAGCCAGCATCGATTGCAACTGCATATTCATTCTTTGTACTAATATCATTGTAATCATCGATCGAAGCCACATGACAGTTACGCATACCGATCTCCTGTCCCTGATAAATAAACGGAATACCACGCAGCATAACACTGATCGTTCCCAGCAATTTGATTCCGTCTTCATTCTGAAGGTAATCCGGCAGATAACGGCTCGCACCTCTCGGCTCATCGTGATTCTCTATGATATTTGCAAGGAAGCCGACATCTTCACATTCCTTCTGTGCATGGAAGATCACCTTTTTCAGATCATCAAATCCGACCTTCTTCGCATCGTACCAGCCATGATCGCCAAAGGTCATCTCATGCGCTGAGAAATCAAACATCGTTGAAAAATGTCCATCGTCACCGATAAATTCTTCCAGCTCATCCTTCTTCATATTGAATACTTCAGCAACTGTAAACGCATCGTACTTTTCAAATGTATGCTTCTTCAGATCCTCTAACAGTTCACCAACGCCATCGACGCCCTCAACCATACGAAAGATTCCCGTCATTCCATCCGGTCCGTCCGGCTCATAATCCGGAAAACTCAGATCTTTCTTGATATTGATGATCGCATCGATACGGAAACCCGCAACGCCCTTATCCAGCCACCAGTTGATCATGGTATATAATTCATTTAATACCTCAGGATTGTTCCAGTTCAGATCCGGCTGTTCCTTTGCAAACATATGAAGATAATAATAGTCCGTTCCTTCTACTTTCTCCCATGCGCTTCCACCAAAATAAGACCGGTAATTGCTTGGCGGATTGCCGTCTTTTCCCTTACGGAAATAAAAATAATCGCCATATTTACCCGCCGGATCTTTTAATGCTTTCTGGAACCATTCATGCTGGTCAGAACAGTGATTAATAACAAGATCCATAATGATATACATATCCCGCTTCTTCGCTTCTGCTAACAGCTCATCGAATTCTTCCATCGTTCCAAAGATCTCATCGATCTTATAATAATCTGAAATATCATAACCCTGATCGACAAATGGAGACTGATAGATCGGAGATAACCAGATAATATCGATTCCCAGACTTTTCAGATAATCTAAATGATCGATCACGCCACGAAGATCACCGATTCCATCTCCATTTGTATCCTGAAAACTCTTTGGATATATTTGATATGCTACTTTACCATGCCACCATTTTCTTTTCATTATAAAAACCTCCTGTGTTCCTTTTATACTGTCTGTATCTGTTCCACCATCGGATACAGATACTCGTTCTTTTTACACTTTAATTACAGTATACGGAATCCATAGAGGTTTTCTATCTTTAAATTGACTATTTCATTGTACTATTTTGACTTTTTACGATATTCGGAAGGTGTCATGCCCTTCTCCTTTTTAAAGCGTCTGATAAAATATCCGATATTGTCAAATCCACAGGCAGATGCAATATCTATGATCTTATCCTCTGTCTCTGCAAGTGCCGTTGCCGCTTTCTCCACACGGATCACATTGATATATTCTGTGATCGTCTTCCCGATATTCTTCTTAAAATATCGGCAAAAATACTGTTCATTCATATTGACCAGCTCCGCCAGTTCGGACAGGCGGATCGGTGAACCGTAATGCTCCCCGATATACTGCAGCACCTTTTTCAGATTCTCTACCGTTCCGGATTCTTCCCTGTCTTCCCTGACCTGTCTTGTAAACAGGTCATACTTATATGCAACTGCGATCAATTCTAACATCTTTGCCTTGATATTCAAATAGAGCATATTTTTCTGTAGATTCTGTTTCGGTTCTCCTGCCACGTTCTCACGCGTTATTGAAGAATCCAGATGCTTCCCTTTCTTCGTATCATGTTCTTTCATCTGCCTAAGCACCTGTTCAATCTCTTTATAACAGGCACTCAATTCCTCAAATGCCGCATCCCCACTCTGGCACAGAACCGGCATCCGAAGCTTTCCTTCTGCAAGTGGGCCAAGCACCTTCGCCTCCGCCGCATCATACCGTTCAAAGCACAGGATATCAACAGGGAACACAACCGCACTTTCTATACCATTCTTTTCCAGGATCAGTGCATGCAGTTCTTCCGGATGGATGCACATAAATGCCGGTGCATGAACCTGATACTCCTTTGTATTTATCCATACCGGGAAATCACCTTTTTGAAAATAGATCCATTCCATTTCCTCATGCCAATGCGGAACCACATGCCACTCATTTTCTCCGTTCCATTCGTACAAAGCAACCGGATACTGCACCGTTCCATGTGTTCTATTCTCTTTTAACAGTGTATTTGCCATTTCCTGCTTTTTCATGCTTTGGCCCTTTCTTATTTTATGCTAGACATCTTCTATATTCCATTATACACTTCTCCTATATGGGGACAAATGGTTTTATATCGTACATTGCATTTATTTTCCTTGGAATCGGTATCGTACTGATCATAATTGCCGTTATATTACTGATACGCTATATAAAACAGGTGACCGCATTTAAGAAATACAAACCTGCATGGGAAAAACACAAAAGCATTTATGATGATTTTGCCATAGAACTGAATCACTGGTATGATTCCGGACTTCCGCCAAAGAGACTCCCGGAACCACATATTTTTCAAGAAACACCGCATGGTATACCGTTGACCTGATGAATGAACATATCACCAGACGACTGCGGTTTGAGAATTCATCCGGCATCATATATGACCGGGATTCCGATGATACGATGTATGAATCTGTTGTCCACACACCAAATGAAGCCGAGCTTCATCATATGACAATGACCTGCCCGAACTGCGGTGCCGTAAATCCGGTTTCCGCTCTGACACAGGGCTGCCCTTATTGCAATACCGTATTTCAGGTCAAGGATCTGTTTCCACGTATCACAAATACATATTTTATCCGGGATAATAACAAAATGAAAAGAGGAAATATCATATGGTACACGATACTGGTTGTTTTCCTGCTCTCTGTGATCCCATGTCTTTCCGATCCGGATACACCGATTCCTGCAGGACTTTTCATGTCGTATTTTATTACTCTGATCGGGGGAGGATTCTGGGGACTTATTCTTTCATCTGTCCTTGTAATGACAAAACAGTTCAATCGGGATGGCCGAAAACGGATTCCTTTCTGGGCCTATGTAACAACAAAAGGAAAGATCAACCGGGCGTTTGCACCATATGATCCGTATTTTTCTTTTGAGAAATTTGAAGGTCAGATCATCGCGCTGGTTCGTATGACGGTTCTTGCCGATCAGCCGGAAAATCTTGCCTTCTATCGTGGTGCTTCCTTAAATCCATACTTTCGGGACATTATCGAAATGACTTATATGCATGCACTGACCGTTAACGATATCCACATGGAGGGAAGCAGCCTGTGTCTGAATCTCCGTACCTGGTGGATCAACTACAGCGAACAGAATGGTACGGTAAAACGTCGTGGTGACTGTATCGACATCACCCTCCGGAGAAATACCGCCTACATGGAACCGCCCGGCTTCTCCATTACCTCTGTCCATTGCCCGAGCTGTGGCGCAAGCTTCGATTCCGTACGCCAGCGCATCTGCCCTTACTGTGGCAACGAATATCATATGGAGAATGCTGGATTTATTATTGAAAAGCTGGAGCTGTCTTAGCGGCATCCTCCACATATAATACGAATTTCCCTGAAAAGGCTCATGATATTTTCTGTTCGTAGCACATGCCTGATTCGTAAATACTCCTGTGCTAACTCGCCTTCGGCTCAAACAAGCACTCGTATTTACTGGTAATGTGCAACTCACAACGAAAAATCATGAATGTCTTTGTCAGGGGAATTGTATTATATGTCATAGGATGTCCACCAAGACAGCTCCAGCTTCCATTATATCGTGAGCTTAACTCACCCTATGCATTCCGCAAAATCGGTACTCTTGCAAGCAAGTGATTTTGCATTCATTATATTCTATTTTTCTCCTATAATATGGCGGGCAACATAGACACCGCTGGCGGAGGCATGGGACAACGAATGCGTTACGCCACTGCCATCTCCGATCACATATAAGCCCTTGTGGCAGCTTTCCAGATTCTCATCCAACTCCACTTCCATGTTGTAGAACTTAACCTCTACACCATATAACAGAGTATCATCATTTGCTGTTCCCGGTGCTACCTTATCCAGTGCATAGATCATTTCCATGATTCCATCTAAGATACGCTTTGGCAGAACAAGACTCAGATCACCCGGTGTTGCCGTTAAGGTCGGTGTTACCAGCCCTTCTTCAATACGCTTCACGGTACTTCTTCTGCCTCGAACCAGATCTCCAAATCTCTGTACAATTACACCACCGCCCAGCATATTAGATAATCTTGCGATACTCTCACCATATCCGTTACTGTCTTTAAACGGTTCTGAAAAATGCTTGGAAACCAGAAGTGCAAAGTTTGTATTCTCTGTCTTCTTCTCATCGCCCTCATAGCTATGTCCGTTTACAGTGATGATACCATTCGTATTCTCATTTACCACAATTCCATTTGGATTCATACAGAAGGTTCTGACATTATCTTCGAATTTCTCTGTACGATATACAATCTTGCTTTCATATAATTCATCCGTCAGATGTGAGAAGATAACTGCCGGGAGCTCCACACGGACTCCGATATCGACGCGGTTGGATTTTGTAGGGATCTCAAGCTCCTTACATACCTTTTCCATCCATTTGCTTCCGCTTCGTCCAACGGATACGATACATTTCTCACAGTCGAATTCACCCTTATCGCAGATGATACGATAACCACCATCAATAATCTGTACTGTATCAACCGGTGTATCAAAATAAAAGTCTATATGATCCTTCATCTGATCATACAGATTCTGAAGAACAACATAGTTGATATCAGTTCCCAGATGGCGAACCGACGCATCTAAAAGCTTCAGCTTGTTCTGAAGACAGAGCTTCTTGAACTTCGTTCCGGCGGTTGAATAAAGCTTTGTTCCCTCGCCGCCATTTTCCATGTTAATCTCATCTACATACTTCATCAGGTCAACAGCTTTCTGCTTACCGATATATTCATACAGTGTTCCACCGAAATCATTTGTGATATTGTATTTTCCATCTGAGAATGCACCTGCTCCGCCAAATCCACACATGATCGAGCAATGCTTACAGTTAATACAATTCTTGATCTTATCGCCATCGATCGGACATTTTCTCTTTTTTAAGGTATATCCTTCCTCGAATACAGCAATCTTACACTCCTGTTTCTTCTTCATCAGTTCATATGCCGCAAAGATTCCTCCCGGTCCTGCACCAATAATAATCACATCATACTTCATACACAACTTTACCTTTCATTTATCAGACAAGCTGATCCCTGAATTCGTCTTTTAATTCCGACAGGATCGTATCCATACGCCTGTCATAATCTTCAATATGTCCATGAAGTCGGTTATAAACCGCTTTCTGGACTTTATTGTAGATTGGAAGCTCCCGCACATCTTCTTTAGAATCTCCGACTTCACTCATCAGATCCTCTAAAAAGTTCGCAGGAAGTCCTCGTTTCTTAATCTCTTTTTCAAGTGTCGCAGTATCCACTGTAACTGCCAGCACACAGAAATATTCGATCAGGGATTCCTCATTCTTATTTAACGAATATGCCTTAATAAAATAGCTCTTTGCTTCATCAAGCTGAAGATTTCCGGCCAGAGCAACTGCTTTATTATGATATACATTTCCGAGGAATTCATCCTCCTGTTTTTCTTTTTCCAGATAGCAGATGACCTCATCATAGAGCGCACCCGCTTTTATATAATGCTTGTACCGCAGATATCCATCCGCCCGCAGCTTCTCGACTTCGTATGATTTTAACGTACGAAGCTTCTGGCATTCCGCCATAAACTGCCGTACCTCTTCACTGCTGTAATATCCGCCATACACTAGGATCTCCACCATGATATCCTGAACAAATGCATGCTTGTCAAGTAATGTATCGATCTTATCCGCAAGATCTGTGAGATCAAGCTCTCTTCTGATCCATGCCGACAATCTCGCCGTCACATCTTCTTCCCCAACCAGCACCATATTATTATACAGGTAGTAACACAATTCCTCGTAGGAATATACAGATACCTTGGTATTCAGGAATGTATATGGATTCTGTGCAGTTTTTGTATTACATACAATTATTTTTCCCATTTCAGGTCAAATTCCTTCCTATATATCTTATTTGTGGTCGGGAACATCGTTCCAAATCCTTCATCCCTGATAACAACCGCTCCCTTTTCCGCACTGTAGAATTCCGCTTCCAGTGAGATCTTGGTCGTCTTCGGCGGACGCTTCGGCAGTCCGTGGATCTCGATATGCTCCTTATCATAATCTCCTGTCAATATGTTGCGATAGATCAGCTCCACCTGATTTGATTCGTCCGGAAAGATATATAATTTTCCCTTTGTGTGGAACCATTCCTGTCCTCCTCTGGTGATCGGCACAAATGTCTTGCTGTCATCATTTAAACTGATACCTATATCAAAGCCAACTGTATATTCCGACCGGATCAGATAACGATCAAGCACCTTGCTGTGCCGATCGCCAAATGCCCGGTAGCAGGCTCCCTTTGTATAGATATTCTGACCGACAAATACCCGTCTTCCCTGACAGAGGATCGTCGCCGACTCCTTCAGCCAGTTATCCGCAAAGCCAATTCCGGTCAGGAACACCGAGGACACATAAGTCTCTGCCAGAAGCTCCTGACAGATCGCTGCGAACTGCTCATCCAGCTCCTCATCATCCTTCTTAAACGCTGAAAATGTCAAGCGGTCTTTCAGGTTTTGATGAAATACATCCACAATCTCCGGTGATTTGTTATGCGTAATATCGAATCTGTAATAATCAAGCCCGCTGCTGTTAAAATCAAACAACACCACACTGTTATTTCTTAACGACTCCGGCTGATTAAAGATGTAATAAATTCCACTGTCTATATGGCTTGTGATCTCAAACTGTTCATCACTTAAATGAAGCGCTCCCTGTAACTCCTGCACCGCCTTAATGATATGAATATCGGCATCTGCGATCGTTACTACCAGCCGCCTGATCTCATAGCTTTCAAACTGTTTTGTAAATTCCCGGATATGAAGCAGCAGCATTTTGACCAGAAGGTCTTTTGCTTTATAACTTGTTCCATAGATCTCCGTGTCCTCGTTGATGATCGTCTTCTGGTAAATACGATCAACCACCACGCCATCTTCCTTGAACCGTTTCCCTGCAGCCACCGCTCCGACACTCCAACCGGATTCATCCTTTGCTCCGGTTCCGTCTTTATATTTATCTGTATAAAACATAATATTTGGAAGCAGATATGTATCTTTGGAATCACTGTGACAGATTGATTCCGGTACTCCTTCATCCAGCTTATAATAACTTAACTGTGTATACTCCGGACTCAGATCCAATCCCAGATATAATGGATGTTCCGTCATGTTATCTCCTCCTGTTTCTGCTGTCTTATAACAATATCAGATTCTCCTCAAAGAAATGTGTGTTATTCAGATAGGTATCCATCGCCTGGATCAGCTCCTGATCATTTCTTGTCTCCTGACTGATCAGCATACTGTTGATCAGCTCAAATCGATTACTGTTCTTCTTATGACATGTTGTATTCTTTAAAATATCACTCTCAACGATGGATGAATTACCGCTCTCCGCACCATCAATGGAATATAACAGCGTCTCTCCGTGGAACACAACAAATTCCTTGATATAAATTCCCGGTATGATCTCATTCATTCGCTCCGATTTGTAATGTGCCATACTGTTGCTTTCCTGTCCGAAGCTGTAGCTTACCCAGATCTGTCTGCCGCTCTCACCCTTAAAGATCAGATAGGTCTTAAACTTCATATCATCCGGCAACGTTACAAAGGATGCAAATTCTTTAAAGAGCGGCAGGATCTTACTGCTGTCTATAAAATGACGAACTGTATTCCGGATCCATTCCTTCTGTTCTGCCGAGAACCGTCCACCGCAGCCTGCAAAATAAGAGAGCAGCGCCATCTCTGAAATCTCATCTGTAATGTTCTTCTTCGCCACCTCTTTATACAGACATTCCATGATATCCGCAGGAATCTTCAGATCCTTGATAATATACTGGTATGCACAGAACCGTAAAAATGCCTTGACTACCATGCCCCTGCTTCTGCCTGCGTAATAAAGCGCAAAGATATCAAAGATTGCCTCTGTATAAGCATCCGCAAACATCATCTGTGCCAAGATATTCTCTGCAAGCATATCAATATCACGATAATTTGTGTTAACTGCCTTAAACAGCTCTGCCATTTCCTCTAACGAACCATTATAGTTATTGATCAGGAATGCCAGAACCTTCTGTGTCGCATACCCCCTCCGGTACAGATATACACAGATGGATAATAACGTCCGATCATCATCATAGCGCTTATCGGATATTCCGAATTCCGCGATCCGTATCAGTTCATCCACATCCACATCTACATATCCAAACCGATGGATTCCATTAAATGCCTGCTCATACATCCGTAAAGAAATGTAATATGTAATGATCCGGGAAGCGTCCTCCACTTCCACATAATCCAGATCAATTCGCGACAGATATTTATATAAAATGTCCGCATCATAATTCTCATGATAATACTCAACCATATGGCGGAGTGCTCTCTGCCGGATCAGATAACTGATATTCGGGCAGTTAGAGATATCACGCGCCAGATTGATCTCGGATGCATCCTTATATGAGAAGCTGTCTATATCGTTATACTCAAATAATAACAGGCGGTAATCCTTCGGATTATACTCTTTACAGATATCCAGATAATTTTCTTCTCCAACAACCGGCTCAAGCCGGTATGGTACCGTATTGATATATCTGCAGCCCCGACTGTCAAGTAATGTAATGATAGCGGATTCTGACACGATCTCTACATAAGCTTCTCCGTCAATCACATCCACCTGTTCACTCTTTTCCAGTTCCTCATGTGTTACAACCACTGATACAATATTCTTATTCCGACATGTCAGCTTCTGCTTGAATATGATATTAATTAACTTTGATGCAAATTCCGGTTTCACACTCTCCGGCTCCAGAAATTCTTCATAGATAACCGTCAGATCATCACTCACTTCTCCGTCAATGATCTTCTTCTCCATGAAGTTCTCGATTGCCGGAATATACTCATGGAACACATTCATATTCTGTGCCTTATTCATTATGACATTTGCATAGAGATATGCCAGCTCTTCATCATCTAACGTATTCTTGTAATTGAAATAACGGAGAATGGATTCCGGTATCGGCTGATACGTCTTCTTATCCATGCTCTTTAAGAAGCCCTCATACAAACCAACATATTTAATTCCTGCATTTGCCGCATCCTGATAATATACATGATACTCTTTATCACATTTTTTAAATCTGAGAAGGATTTCACATATCGTATCCAAGGTCATACGGTCATGTTTTGCTGCATAGATATTCTCCAGCATCTTGAATGCGTGAATATCAAAGAGCTTCATTCTTGCAGCCGTCTTTACGAATTCCATAATGACATCTTCGGATACAAATTCATGCCGCATACCCCATCGGATAGCTGAGATCTCAAGCGGTGCGATCCGTTTCATCATAAGCGGCTGCTTATTGAACATATCACATATTTCAAAGTAAATAACCGGGCTGTTTACACCCTCATTATATAATTTCCGGATATCCTCATAAAGGTTCCATTTATCCTCTGTATAACTGTAATCCACAAATAACAGCAGCCAGAAATAAAACAGCTTGTCCTTCTCCTGTTCCAGTCGTCCGCGGACAAGTCTTGCCGTGCTGTCGATCATGTCCTTATCCTTTGTCAGAAGTGATTTCAGATAACTGTAATAACACTTCTCCATGCTGCCTGCCTCGTTCAGATCGGCATCTGCATCGATACGGACAAATTCCTGTTTTACATATTCTGTCTTGCCCTCTAACAGCTTCATATGAAGCAGTCCCAGCCGATAGATGTTATCCTCCGGTCTGTATTTGACCAGTGTTTCCAGTGCCTCTGTCGAACGTTTCGTGTAATCAGCAAGTGCCATCTTATCCGTACGGAAATCAATGTATGCTTTTGCCAGTGCCTCATGACCTTTCTTGATCATGAAATTCACATGACGATTCTTCGGCTCGGTTCTCTGAACCTCCGGCTTCTTGATGCTGACCTTTACACTGATATTCTGCAGGGTATTATTAAAATGGATATAACCTGCCGATACCCCTTCCGGGATCTTCGTCGGATCGATCAGGAAGTTCAGCTCATAATTATTTCCAGTGAAATCCTGACCTGTGATCCGGGTTGCTTCCGGGATCAGGAAATCGCTGTCTGATGTAATATAGGTATGGGTATAACCCCAGGTGTTCTTATTTACGGAGATCGTTGCACGAACCAGCTCATCCGGCATCTCGATCAACAGCTCACGCTGCTTTGCTGTCAGTGTAAGCACACGTTTCTTATGGGTATATACAAGGAATTCTTCCATTGCCTGATTGATGGATAACGATTTCTTCAGGCTCTCATAGACTCCCTTAATGATCGCGTCATCCCCTAAAAAGGTACGCACGAATTCCGGGCTGTCAAAGATCTGAACTGCTACATCCCAGTGCTCCTCTGCGAAGGTCGCGAACTGGAACAGGTCCTCGATCCGTTTGTCTTCTACCAGAACATAAGGCGGAACAACCTCTACGCTGTACGGGATCTTATATTCTCCACCATCCGTTATGATGTTGATATGTCCTTTAAAGCTCTTGCCTTCTTCGATTCCGCGGGCATCAAAAGAAAAGGCAACCGTATTCCGTCTGCCTACAAATGTATGACTCTTGAAATCGAACAGGTATCTGCTGTCATATACCATCAATTTGATCGGTACATCATTCTTTGACACCACCTTAAAGGTTCCCTGAAATATGGAGCCGGCTTCCACAGCCAGTTCCAGCTTTGCAATGGAAATATCAATATCCGGTCTTTCTACATTGAATTCTCCTCTGGCGTACTGTTCTACGATCCCTTTCATCTGGTTCTCCTTGCTTTCGTAATCATTTTATTAAAACTCATGTATTTTTCTTGTAATTAAATCCCCGAATCGGTATAATTATATAAAAACATATATTTTGATTATAGCAAAATAAATAGTTTTTTGAAACATTATATATGGAAAAAGAGGAATTTTTTATGGGAAAAAGTACGTCACATCTTTCTGGGAGCAATCTGCTCTCCCAGAATGAATCTGTAAGATTTGACCTGAACATGAATCCGCTCGGGGTTCCGGATTCTGTCAAAAATGTCATTCTTAACAGTATCGAAGATCTGAAGCGTTACCCGGATGGCTCATATACAAGATTAAAAGACAGTATTGCAGGCTATTCTGGTGCGGATCCGGACGATATCATTGTCGGAAGCTGCTCATATGAATTTATCAAACTCCTGATCGAATTCAACAGTCCAAAACATGCTGTCCTTCTTTCACCGGGAGCACAAAATTATGAGAAGCTCCTAAAAATGAACGGCTGTGATATCACATATTATCAGTTATCCGAAGAGGAAAATTATGAACTGGATATTGCGGATTTCATCTCTACGTTAAATGAGTCCATTGATATGGCATTTATCTCGAATCCAAATGGAACAACGTCACAGGTTATCGACCGCGAATCTCTGGAATTCATTGCAAAGATCTGCGCAGGAAATGATATTGCACTGGTCGTTGATGAGGAGTATATGGATTTCGTTCAGGATAAGGATGATTGCACCGCTATTCCGCTGGTTAAGGAATATGACAATCTCTACGTTCTCAGAAACACAAGTAAATTCTTTGCAGTACCCGGTCTTCGATTAGCCTATGCGATCACATCTAATCCGGTTTTTAAAAAGACAATGTCAATCACCGGTTTTCCTTATGCGATCAACGCACTTGCCGAGGCAGCCGGCATTGATATGTTCAAGGATGCTTCCTACATAAGTAAGACCCAGACACTGATGAAGACGGAACGGAATCTCGTCTATTCTGCACTGGCAAGCCGCAAGACGATTAAGCTCTATAAGCCGGATGCAAATTTTATTCTGGTTAAATTATTAAAGAACGATATTACTGCTCAGACAGTTGTGGAACATTGCCAGAGTAAGGGATTGTATATCAGAAGCTGTGCCGACATCACAGGATTGGATAATTCTTATATCCGCTTCTGCTTCATGAATCCGGAACAGAATGATCTGGTCGTTAACACTATTTTAGAGGTTGTATAATAAATTATATATGTTATTTAAATGAAAGGGTGGTACATACATATGAAACATGAACCAATGAAATTAACATCTTCTTACAATAATCAGTTATATATCAAAGTGATGAACGGTCACTTTGCTACAAACCATTCTCATATCAACCAGTATATCGATATGACAACCTTGAAGGTCAGAGGCACTATGGCTGCTGCCGCTGCCAAATCCATGGGAACCGAATATATGGCATCAACCATTGTTGACACGATCGTCTGCATGGACGGAACTGAAGTGATCGGTGCTTATCTGGCAGAAACCTTAAGTCAGAACGGTATCACTTCCATGAACCAGCACAAATCCATCTACGTTGTTACACCTGAGGTTCACAGCTCCGGCCAGTTGATCTTCCGTGACAACCTCCAGCCAATGATCGAAGGCAAGCATGTGCTTCTTCTGATCGCATCTGCTACAACCGGTAAAACGATCAAAAAGAGCCTGGAATGTATCAAATACTATGGAGGTTCTATCGCAGGTATCTCTGCTATCTTCTCTGTTGCAACAGAGGTTGACGGCTATCCGGTACATGCACTGTTTACCGAAAAGGATCTTCCTGATTACAAGACCTATCCTCATGATCAGTGTCCAATGTGTCAGGCCGGAAACCGCATTGAAGCTATTGTAAACAGCTATGGTTATTCTGAATTATAATAGAACTATTCAAAAAAGAAGTCTGGGAGAAATTTCTCCCAGGCTTCTATTTTATACGCATACAAAATAAAAATATTTTCAGAAAGGATAAACTATATATGGCTACCACTTCTCTTAACCCAAATCTAACATTGATAGAATCAGCCCTTTCAAAAGATGATATCATGAAAATTAATTTATATTATAAAGATGGTACTTTTTACAACGAACGAGAAGGTACTCCTTCTGATATAATTAAAGATATAGACATAAATAATTTTTATTTTATTCCCACAGAATTTGGAAATTATATTCCTACATATGCAACTTTCGAGCATTTTGGACGAAAATTTGGTTCTTATGGTTCACCCAATTTTAATATAAAAGCATATATGTGTTTGCAAATAAGATATTTCCATATTACAAACTATTTAAAAGACAATGAACATTACAATACCTTCAATGGATATCACGCATGGAAAGAATATATTGAATCTTTAATTAATGACAGAAGTCAAAAAGACTTTCCTACATACAATACCGAATTAACGAGAATAACAGAACAATATAATTTTAAAGAAATCTACAATCTCAGTGAATGTCAAAAGAAACTTGGTATTTTTATCCTAGCACTAGATGAACAAAAAGTCATCCAAATAGGTTATGCCGATTCTTACAAATATGATTTATGTAAAACAATTCAAAAAGAAATACGAAAATTTAATATGCGCAGTACCGGTATAGCCTTATATAATGCAAAGGATATAACACGTATATTTATCTTAGATGCACATACATTTTTTAATGAAGATACAATAAAACTCACAAAAACTGAAATGCATTCCGTCAAAAGAGAATTTATACGTATGCAACTTGCAGAAGACGATACCTATGAAGATGATTATTTGGATAATAATGAATTATATCGTTCACTACTAAAAGATGCCTTAATTAACAAAACACATGAGCAACGTACATATTTAATTCGCGAAAAAAATTTCCAAATAATTAGTACTATAAAAGAAGATATTTTACTATCATAATTTTTCATTTTTTACTCATGAAAGTTTGATAAAATAACTATTATAAATGCTCACTCTAACAATTATTTTTTATCTTTCTTATTCGTACTACTATTCAAAATAAAGGGACTGCTGCACAGTCCCTTTTATCCATTATTTATTACTTATCCAAATATTTTTTTACCTCCCCAATAACCAGCTCCGCTGTCTGAAACTGTTCTTCCGCTTTTTCTCGTGACGCAATATAGAAATCATCATAATCACTTTTTTCACGTACTCTTTGTAACGTTCCAAGCTTTCTTCCAATTTCACGCGGAAATATTTCTTTAGCCACATATTCTTTATTAAAGTATCCCATAACATCTTTATGACGCTTAAAATCAACTGTACTCAACGCCAATATAGCTTTTACTGCATAAAATGCAGCATAGTAAGAACGATTAATCGAATCCTTATACAAACCCTCTTTTAAACAATGTGCTGCTACTTTTAAACTATCTTCAGCTTCGGCAATTCGATAATTACTTAAATTCTTTTGTCTCTCATCCAATTACTATCCCCTCCTTCTCTACATTATCAAAGAATGGCAACGCCCCCAACCAATATTTATAATGTTCCTCATTTTCCAGAACTGGATTAATCACAATGCCTGATTCCAGTTCTAATTCAAAAGCAAGATCAAAAATTTTGTTCTCGACTTGTTCTATTTCTTCTTTTGAAAAGGGGGTTAATATCATAACATCAATATCTGAATTTTCCTTATAATCACCACGAGCATAAGAACCATAGACAATAAGCTTAGATAAATTATTTTCCAATATTTTTTTAGCACCCTGTGCAAAGGTCATTAAAACTTCCTGTCTTGTCATAAAATTTTCCTCCTGTTCCTGATTATTTTTATTCATATATTATGTAGTTATAATAACATTTTTTATTTATTAATACCATTTAAATCTATTATAATTTCAAAATCCCTCAAATATCACTGAAAAAATTATTTCATCTTATTATTCATGCTTTGGACGGCTTTCATTCGTCCATTTCTTCGGGTTCGTGTCATCCGGTATCAGTCTGACCGGAATAGCACGTAAAACTAGCAGCCACTGACGGATGATGAAATGGCTTTCTTATCTGCTCTGGACAGAAAGGAACCGCTGATCGGCAAACCGGAAACACCGGAGCTGGTTGAATTTTCATTGACCTGGTAATCCCCACAAAAAAGAGGAACCCTTCTTGTTCCACCTACAAAAGCCAGACATAAAATCTGACGATTGTATGGTTGGAACATAAAGGATTCCTCTTTTTTATTCTATAAACTCCCGGCTGATCGCCGAAATCACATCACTTAGCTGTGGTAATAAGAACGTTTATAATGTACGATCAGCCCTGCTGCCGCAAGGATCAGTATCACCACGATTGTCCACACCTGCGGCGTTACATCCTTAATGTTATAGCAACGGACATTGATCCACATCTGATTGATCTGTTTGCTGGCATCTACATCGAAATACTGCATGATCGCACTTCGCTCGATCGCCGCTTCGTCCGGATACTGGGCATAGAGCTGACGTCTTGTCTGCTCCTCCGGAGCAGTTATGATGTAATCAGGATCCGAATTATCACCACTGAAGAAATAACCAAGCGGATATTCTGCTGTATCTTCTTCTCCATCTTCCGCACCATAATTCCAGTTCAGATAATCAAATACTGTATTATCATCTTCACCTCCTGCAATAACAGAAGTATATCCGATGTAGTACATATTTCTGACTGCATTGTCCGGTCTTGAAAGAAAGTTCACAAAGCTTTCTGCTACCTGTTGTTTTCTGGCATCTTCATCGATACCATCCTTTAACATCACCCAGCCATCAAACCAGAGATTGGTAGATTCCTTCGGCACGGCGAAATCAAGATAAAGATCATCTTCTTCTGCCTGATCCATCGCATAAACCGCATCACCGGACCACTGATAATTTGCAAGCACCTTACCGGATACCATATCTGCCTTACCACTGTCTGTCTCAAAGGAATATACATTGTCCTTCATATCCTGAAGCAGATCCTGCACTTCCTGTATCGTTTCCGGGCTGACATCATTCATTACCCGAAGCAGATCATCATGATAAGTATCTGCATTTATGAATTCCTCCGATGTCAGTTCGTCCTGCTTCAAAATGCCAAGTGCCGCAAAATAAGAATCACGCACATTATCCTTGATCGTAACCTGACGTGCAAACTTCGGATTATTCAGGATATTCCATGTACCTGCTTCTTCCTCTGTTATCTTCTCCGGATTATATAAGATACCGGTTACACCCCACATATATCCGGCTGCATATTTGCTCCAGCGCTCACCATTGATCTCATTTTCATCAAAGGTCTGTCTGATATATGGAGATACTCCCTTTGCATAATAATTTTCCTCTATACTCGTGTCATAAAACGAATCCGAAAACGGAACTACTTTTTCTTCTGCCATCAACTTCATGATCATGTAGTCGGATGGACAGACCAGATCGTATTTATCACCAAGGGTAAGCATGTTATAAAGGTCTTCATTTGTTCCAAAGCAGGAATATTCCACCTTTACCTTCTGACCATATGTCTCATAGTACCAGTTCTCAAAATCTGTCACCATGGAATTCTCACCGAAGATCTCGGTTCCATCTTCCAGGTCGATCACTTCGTCCTCATCCCATTCTCCAAGGTCGATATATTCTTCCCAGTTGGATACACGAAGCACGATCGTATCATCCGATTTCTGTACATTAGTAGCATCTGTCTTTGCTACATCACTCCCTGTATCATCTGATGCTGCAGACGCTTCTGCCTGCTCCTGCGTTTTATCATCTACCTCCGCATGTACTAGATAAGCCGCAGGCGTAAGCATCATAAGTCCGGCACAGAAGCCGGCAAATCCTTTGAATAACTTCTTCTTATTCATATCTGCCACCTGCCTTTCCGGCTCTCGCCTTTGCCTTTGATGTCATATTCATACCAACAACAATCAGTATAACGATCACGAAGATCACTGTTGATAACGCCCATAAAGCAGTCTTGATCTCTGTCTGAGAACCCTTGGTCGCATTTACGACATAAGTACTGATCGTATCAAAGGTCGCCGGCTTTGTATAACTCGCAATGAAATAATCGTCTAATGACAAAGTAATTGCCAATGCAAATCCCGAAATTACACCCGGCAAGATCTGTGGAAGAACTACTTTTACCAGTGCGGTAAATGGTGATGCGCCCAAGTCCATAGCAGCCTCATACAAGCTTCCATCCATCTGCTTTAGCTTTGGTACAACTGACAGATAGACAAATGGTGCAGACAGCACAACATGTCCGACTACCAGCGGCACATAGGATTCCTTACTGACACCAAATACTACGATCAGCAGGATACAGATTGAAAAACCGGTTACAACATCTGCATTTACAACCGGAACCTGATTCATCGCAGATACGATCCCCGATGCAAGTTTCTTGGAATAAAATGCACCGATCGCACCCAATGTTCCAAGCAGAGTGGCAATCAATGCAGATCCAACCGCAAGAAGAACCGTTCCCCAGATCATATCTGCAAGCTCAGGCTTGGTAAATAATGTAACATAATTCTGAACGGAAAATCCGTGTATTGTTCCGATATTTGCCGAATCCGTAAAACTATAAACTGCAAGGATCAGAATCGGCAGATAGAGGATCACCAACATCAATATAATAAAAGCAACCCGAAATCCTTTTTTCATTATAACAATGCACCTCCTCTGTTGTTGTCTTCTCCCTCATATTTATTTGTAAAGAGAGTAAAGATTAATATGATCAACAGAAGCACCAGTGCGATCATGGATCCATTGTGCCAATCGTATGCAGCAAAATAGCTGCCTATCAGGCTACCCATAACATAAGTGCTGTTATACAACATATCCAATACAACATAGTTCGTCATAGACGGAAGAAATACCATCACGATACCACTGATGATACCCGGAACAGATAACGGAAGCGTCACCTTTAAAAATGTCTGAACAGAACTTGCGCCCAGATCATTTGCTGCTTCTAACAGACTGTTATCTAACTTCATCAATGTTGTATAGATCGGCAGAATCATAAACGGAAGAAAGTCATATACCATACCGATCACGGAATTCAAAAACGGATAATATGCCAGATTATGCTCGATCAACGTCAGGACTTCCTTTAAAGCAGTCAGTCTTAACGTAAAATTGATCCACATCGGAAGAACGAAGATCATAACAATGATCGACTTTTTCTTCCATTCACTTCTGGCAAGTATATAGGCGATCGGGTACGCCAGTAACAAAGCTGCTGCAGTCGATACACAGGCGATCGCAAAGCTGTAGGCAAGGGTTCCGATCGTGTTCGGACTAGTGAAGAATCCTGTCAGGTTCTCCAGCGAAAACTGTCCCTCCCCATTTGTAAATGCATAATATATAATGACTATAAGCGGTGCAACCACAAAGCATATCAGGAACAATGCATATGGCACACACAGTTGTTTTCTGGAAAAACGTAATGTACTCATCTCTGTCTCCTTTTGCTTTCGGTTATTTCTTAAGTTCAAAGTGGATCTTATCCTTTGGAATCACAAGGCTGACAAAGTCATCCATATTCCAGAGATATTCATCGTGAACAATGAAGTCTTCCTCATTCTCCGTACGGACTACATAGCTGTAGTGGTCTCCTTTATAGATCAGGTTAATGATATGACCGGATATGATACCTTCCTCCTGATCATCACTCATCGTAATATCATCCGGCTTGATCGTTAAGATCACCTTGAGCCGCTCATGATCGATGACATCTCCGGACGCATCCATTAATACACCATCCTCATAATGAGACGACGGAACGATCTTACTCAGATCACACTCAAGCTCACCATCTAAGAATTCCAGCTTATAATATTTGTCAACTCCTGTCTCGATGCGGTTCAGTGCTTTCTCCGCAGGCATAACATGAATGCCATCCGGCTCTACGTTAAGTCCAACCATATCGCCTACCTTTGCAGACTTTGTGGACTGTATCACGATCTCATTTTTACCGGACTGTACTGTGATCTCATAATGAACACCCTTGAATACCACAGAGATAACCGTTCCTTTTACTGCTCCCTGCTCCGGCGACACGATCAGGATATCCTCCGGACGCACTACGACATCCACCTGTGTTCCATGCTCTACATCATCCAGGCATTCGAATTCCGCACCACAAAAACGAACCTTTAATTTGCCTGTCATGATACCATTAAAAATGTTGCTTTCTCCGATAAAGTCCGCAACGAATGCATTCTTCGGCTCATTGTAAATATCCTCCGGCGTACCAATCTGCTGGATACGTCCTTCTGACATTACAACGATCTTATCTGACATTGTAAGCGCTTCTTCCTGATCGTGGGTTACATAGATAAAGGTAATTCCAAGTCTCTCGTGCATTTCCTTTAATTCGAGCTGCATCTCTTTTCTCATTTTCAGATCCAGCGCACCGAGCGGCTCATCAAGCAACAGAATCTCCGGCTCATTTACCAATGAACGTGCGATTGCAATTCTCTGCTGCTGTCCACCGGACAATGTCTGAACGCGTCTATCTTCAAACCCTTCAAGATCTACCATCTCAAGAGCTTTTTTTACTTTCTTTTCAATCTCAGCCTTTGGAAGCTTTTTCAGCTTCAGGCCAAATGCAATATTGTCATAAATATTTAAATGTGGAAACAATGCGTATCTCTGAAATACCGTATTGATCGGGCGCTTATTTGGCGGCAACTTACTGATGTCCTTACCATTTAATAAAATCTCCCCCTCTGTCGGCATCTCAAAACCGGCTATCATTCGAAGTGTGGTCGTCTTACCACAACCGGACGGCCCTAAAAAGGTTACAAACTCTCCACGCTGCACCTCCAGATTAAAGTCATCCACAGCCGTAAAGTTATCATCAAAATTTTTTGTGATATGCTTTAACTCGATAATGTTTTCCAATTATTTATACACTCTCCTTTTCAAGTTATTTATAATTTTTATCATTAGACAAAAATCAACTAATTCTAACATATCCGGGAGAAAATTAATATATATTTTGTGTTATTTTTCTTAGGTTTTGTGTAAATTTTACATCTGAAATTTCATCGTCTGAGAACTGATGCATACAACCTGACCAGATCTGTCTTATCGCCGAATTGAAGATGAACCGAACCGTAATCCATCTCCTGAAGCCGGACATTTTTATTCACTGCCAGATCACTCAGATGCACGCTGGAATTCAGCCGCCCGTACCAGCCATCCGGAGTCTGCGTAAGCCCTGTGACCGGAAGCTCAGCCAGCAATTTTTCTAATAATGTGTCCTTCCCTGACGGCTGCAAAGAAATATCAGCTTCAACGCTCACTGTCTCATCAATATTCAGATCATTATAAAACGTATGAATCCGGTCAACTGCTTCTATATTGTCCGTATGAAAGATCAGATAACTCTGACCGGTATTAGAATCAACAAGGAAAGTGATTCTCCAGAGCTCACTTTCCCCGTTGCTTTGAAATGTTGTTATATACTCATCCTGTCCGGTGACTGTCAGTTCACCGGAAGTTAGGCAAAAATATTCAGCCGTATTTAACAGAAGATTTTTTATTGCTGTCGGCGTCAGATGAGAATGAGCCACCTGGTACACGCCCCATGCACTCACATCCGCATCGATCTGCATCTGTGCATCTGCCTCCTGCACTCCGGCAAATACTTCTTCAATGTCCATTTTCTCATTTATAAAAAATTGCAATGCTGCTGCGATCCAGACAAGCAGCACCATGTAAATCTTCGCCGATCTTTTCATGTACACATCCACCACCCTTTTTCTATATTCTGGACAATATCATATATTTTTATGCTCAGCGAAATATTTTTACATTACAGGTCATTCCTTTCTTATAAAAGAAAATGCTGTCAGACATATAAATGCCTGACAGCTCATCGACTACAGAAATCTCCAGCTCTCTATTTTATCTTCATCTTCTTTGTAATTCCCTTTTTTAACAGGAACTTCTTATATACCATCTTCTTTCCTTTCGGGACCTTGATCGTTGCTTTTGTATAGATCTTTGAAAATGCTTTAGAGCCAACAGTCGATGCTGTTAACTTTGTTGACTTGATCGTAATGGTCTTCAGATTTGTGCATCCATAAAAAGCATAATTTCCAATCTTGGATACATTTGCACCGATCGTTACTTTTTTCAGCTTCTTTCTATTTACAAAGGCACGGGATGCGATCGCCGTTACCTGATATGTTTTCTTTCCAATCTTCACAATCTTAGGAATTGAAAGTGATGTGATGGTATTTGAAGTAACTCCGCCAAAGGCAACCGTCTTTGATGATGTGATCTTATAAATCATCTTATCCTTGATATAGATATCACCCTTCCGGTATCCACTCTTCTGTCCATTATCAAATGACTCTGTCTTGTCGGTTTTGAAGGTCTTTACGTTCCTGGCTTTTTTCTGTACCTTGGATAACTGATATGGATTGATCTCGACAAATACCGGTGAATCGTTATTGGTTACATACCATATAACCGTACCGGATTTGGTTACAACCGGCTCACACATCGCAAGTGCCAGTGGAGAAGAACAGATCTCCGAGGTTTTATTTCCACTTTCATCCAGCAGCACCATCTTCGTTGTATAAGTATTCTTCACTGTATTCTTTTCTTCCCATAATAACAGGAACTGTGTTCCCGACAATTTTACAAGCTTTGGATTCATAACCGTGATCTTATCCTTCGCTGTATAGTTCGTGATCCACTTTGCACCTGTCTGCAAATGTGTCTTCGATCCTGCATTCACATAGATATTTCTTACAGAGGTCTTTTCGTTCTTGATGCCTGTTCCGGTCAGAATATAGTTATTGGTTCCAAGCTTCAGATCATTTAATGTATAACCGGTATAGTTATATCCTGTGTCTCCCGGAATCGCAATAACCGTTCCATACATGGACGGATCCTTTACCTGATCTCCGACTTTCGTTGCTGTAAGCGCAATACCCCTTGGATAAGCATCTCCCAGATCTGCACGATAAATGTACTTACCATCTGTTTCAATCTGCTGTGCAAATGAATGGCTGACATAACCCTCTGACAGATTCATAACATCATAATACGAATCTGCCAGCTTCATATTGCTCTCTTTTACTACAAAGGTACAGTTTGCCTGATGATGATATCCGTCGCTGCTGGCAAACATCGTATGACAGGTGTGTATATATAATTTACCTGTTGTTTCTGTCATTGAAAGTCCACCTGCATCAAATGGCATATATGTATTTGCTCCCTTGATCCGGCAGGCTCCGATCCGCTTCCAGTTTTTATCATACTTTACAACACGGATAACTTCCTTTGTCTTGCTCTCCTTTGTATTTGACTGTCCAAATACAAGATAGTTGTATTTCTCTCCATTATAATATCCGCCAAATAACGGGAGTTCGCATTTGATCTTTTTCCGGCTCTTTAACCGATAAGAAGAATCATAAACCTCGCGAACTACCAAACCTCTGATATACTCTACACGCTCAAAGGTTCCATCGGATCTTGCATTCAGATAAGCGGTCTGTACATTTCCATATGTATATCCACTGTTGATGCTCTGATGCATGGTGGCCGATGCCGCACCAACTGCTCCGGTCGATTTATAAGTTTTACTGCTCTTTGATAAAGTCGAATCTGTTACCTTGATCGTGATCGTCTTTTTCACATTGATCGGGTCTGCCTTGATCGTGATCGTTGCCGTTCCCTTTTTCCATGCATTTAAATTGCCATTCTTATCGACACTTACGATCTTTGGATCTGAACTTTTATAAGTATAGTCCAGAGCAAAGCCACCATTTGTACTGCAGGCGGCTGTTCCCGATGCTCCTACCTTCATACTGGCCGGTGCATTCACACGGAAGGTTGTCGGATATGTCCAGTCAAATGTTTCCAGATAATAATTGTCATTCTTTTTCTCTACTACTACACAGGTGGATTTGTCCATGAAAAATGTATAGACCGGGTACTTTGTCTGTAACCGTATCTTCTCTTTTTGCTTTGCTATGTCGTATTCTGTTAATACCGTCTCATCTGTTTTTACGATCAGAGACTTTGCTGTGCTGTTTAATGCACATCTTGGTCCGATGCTTGTAAGGTCAATATATCCATCGCCGTAATATGAATCAGCTGTGTAAAACGCCATCTTCAATGCTTTTTTATTTGCAATGTTGATTGATGATACGGATACACTGCTATCAATCAGGTTAATACTTGTAGAGCTCTGGGTTACATCATTTATATCATACTGATTCGAATCTATCAGTACACAGATGTTCCCATTAAATGTAGACAGAGATACCAGATACCTGCCATTTAACATCCGGATCGGAGCCTTATGTGCAAACCATCCATTCTGGTAGAGATACATCATATTCTCTCCCTTGATCGTGATAGAATTATCGCTGTTTACCTTGCCAGCCTTCAGACTTGCCATGCTGTGATCATATCCCCAATATCTCCAGTTCTCTGATCCTCGGTAATAAAAATTACCATTCGTTTTATCAAAGCCTGCAAATTCATTTATCTCACTTCCACATTTGGTCGTACTCAATAATTTTCCTTCGGAATTGAACAGATACAATTTATCTTCATTGGTCGCAATATAATATCTTCCATATGAATCGACTCCAAATGTAGATATAGGATTTGCCCAGTTCGCACCAATATCCAATGTTTCAAATGCCTGCTTATTTACTGTTCCTGTCTTAAAATTATAATTTGTGATCTCTAAATCACATGTACAATCATAAGAACCTGTATTTTCGTTATTCGTATATGATACATCCGTTTTCGCAAAATATATGGCATTATCATCCATATAAGACTCTTCAACCCCACGTTCACTTGTATATACCGTCGTATATGTATTCTTGGAAATATCATAGAATACGATCTCGTATGTCCTGTAATTTCCATAAACCTCACCTACTGTATGGACAAAATAAATTCCATTCTTCTCCGGTGAATACATCATATCATTGTAGGAGGTCGTCTCCCCAACCTTATCCGCATTCAGCTTTACCGCCTTTACAGCCGATAGCTCCGCTTCTGTCTGGTCTGATTCAGATACTGTCTGTGTCTGCAATACAGCCTTTGCAGAATCTTCCTTTGCCTGTACCATAGCCGGACTTCCGATCAGTCCAACACAAGCGGCAATTCCAGCTAATGCCACAGTTAATTTCTTCCATTTTTTCATAGTCACTCGCTCCTTTTCATTTATATGATCTGTCTTCCTCTATTCATCTCCGCAGATATTAAACATATTTTATCATGGCATTTACGCTCTGCACAATCACTAATCTACAGATGCTGTAAAATTTTTTCTTCCTTTCCATATCGCGGCAGCAAAAAAACAGGCAACCACCAGATCTTCGCAGATATGCATTCACTCTTTATCATGCATATCCAGACTGATAACCGCCTGTTTTTATTAATTTGTATTTCGTTAATATCTTTCAGGAAGAACATATTTCTCCTGATAGTCGATCATTTCTTTGTAAATTCTCTCGCAATTATTATGATCTCTGTAGTAGAAGAAGTCATCGGCACGTTTTACATACTCCGGCTTCATCTGACAATCATTCTGCATATACTCGATCAAAGTATCGATCAGCTCATCATTATCATGACAGATCTCACCAAATGCCATCGTATCATAATGGAAGGTTCCTTCTTCGTAATGCTGTGGAATATCCTTATGATGCAGATATACCAATGGCTTTCTCATATAAGCAAAATCGAACTGAATACCTGAGAAGTCCGTTACCATCAGGCTGGATTCACAGAACATATCTTCATAGCTCATATCACCAACTGCAGGAACAATATCTACAAAATCATTCTTATCAAAATCTTCCACCTGAGAACTTACGATCGGATGTAAAACATATTTGATCCGGTATCCGTATTTCTCTGCTGCTTCGATCAGACGCTTATCATTAATAAGTGCATTGAATACTTTAAAGTATTCGGATTCTTTAAACAGTGGATTGTAATCACGCTGCTCACTCTCACTGGTACGCACCGGCATTGCTGCCTGCATTCTCCAGGTCGGGCTGATCATAATCTGTTTCTTTGCCCGATCCTTCAAGCCATCATAACGTGGTACACCGGTCAGCTTCAATGCATCATAGCCAACATAATCATATACCGGTCGTGACAGGTTCTCGATCTCATACTTGGATGCACAGAAATAAAGTCTGAGATTGTCTCGCAGACGGTTCTGTGCGATCGCGATCTTCTGGATCGACATACCATGCTGAACACAGCAGACATGAAAATGCGGAAGATCACGGATAAATGCAGAATTCTTCAGCTTATAGCCGTTAAACGCATACACGGTTGAATTCGATATAACCATCATATCTGCATATAAGAATACCAGTCTGTGCTTTAAGGAATCACGCACCAATGGCTTGTAGCCTTCCTTCTTCAGGCGCTTATAATCGGTACTCTTCTTATCAACCAGATAATAATGCTTAATATCCTTGCTGTTTTGTGCACTGGCATATTTATACAGGTACTCGGATGAATCCCCGCCCTTGTAAATCTTATCAATATACATCCAGATTGGCTTTCTGGTCATAAATGGACGACAGATAAAGTACAGCATTCTGAATATCGCATACTTTCTTGTCCAGTTATCCTTCTTAAACATATCCTTCAGTAACTTAAGCTCTTTTACAAATTTCTGTGACTTGCTAACCTTACGGATCACCATACTTCTCCGCTCAGATGTCATCATATACTCTCTGTTATCTCCAAAGAACCAGTGGCTGTTTGTAAAGGCTCCACATACCCGACTGAAATGGGATGGGAAACGAAGTGTGATTGCCTCGATCTGCGTTCCGAATTTCGCCTCACAGGATATTGCTGTTTCATTTTTCTTTGCGACCGGAATACTCAGATGGAAAGAATGCCTCTTACAGATAGCTGCTCCAAATGCCTTTGTCAGACCATATCGTCCGTTATATTCGATCTTATATTTGACATTGTTATATTTGAAATAAATCTCGTCCGCCATGGAGTACAGGATTGGATGAACCGTTCCATCGATCTCCAGCTTACCATCTCTGTAATTGATGAACAGGATGTTAGTGCTTAAGCTCATAACTGAATTAAACAGGGTATCCCCGATTCCATAATAGATCTTTCCTGCAAGGAAAAATCGCTGAAACTTATAATCCTGTCCATTTCGTAAGATACCATACACCCATTTCATCGTATCACCTGTGATACAGGCCGCTATCTTATTCCGGTTCAGCATGATACTCTCTTCAATCAATCCAAGTGCCTTACCTATCAGTTCCAGATATTCCTCGCCATGGCCTTCCTCGATCACATGCTTGTTCCGATTGTCCATGTTGCCTTCAAATCTGGCATGTATGGAATACATGAAATTATACTGGATAAATACCGGTATCCTTCCATATTTTTCTTCCATTTCTGTTAAGAACGGCATCCAGAATTCTGTAATAGAATCAAAATACCACTCCTGCATATACAATCCACGATAAAATGTAATATCATGTTCCTCATATTCGTATGCTGTATATTCCACACCCGGAAGATATACAACCTTCATTTCTTCTGCCATCAAACGAAGGAAGAAATCACGTTCTATTTCCAATCCCAGTGATGTATTGACATTATGTTGTTTTAAAATATCCGTTTTTAAAATTGTTCCTGCAAAAGTAAATGGATAACAGTCGTATTTATTTTTCAGATCGATCACATAAAATGGTTTTAATTCCTTTTTACTGTCTGTAACTTTTAAGAAATTACGAAATGCACCTTTCGTTGCATTTGCAAATGTTTTTGCGATCATATATACATGATGTCCCGGGCAGATTGTAATTCCATTTGTAAGGATCTCTGCCAGATTCTCTGAGATCACATCTCCGGCTTCTATAAATGCACAGTAATCTCCCTCTGCTTTCTCTGCCATCTGATGATATGCTTCTGCCGGTGCAGTATATGCGGTATCGTCAATTGTTACCGTAAATGCAGGATTACCGATCCTGGTGATCACATTATTATACCAGTCTTTATCTGCTGTTACCTGACTGGTATTCAGCACAAACTGAACCGAATACTCTGCCATCTGTGCATCCGAAACTACAGTCTCTGATTTCTTTTCTTCTTTTTCTTTCTCAGTCTCAGCATGCTTCTTCTTTTCACCCATACTGATCTTTTCCTGAGAAATATCATCCGCCGACAGATCACTGTCGCCAATATCAGTACTACTTCCTTCTGCAAATGCCATACTGCCTTCCCCTGCTGCATTTGCAAATTCTTCACCGATCCGGACTTTATTATTCTTACCAAGCCCATATGCCGCCATCTTTTCAAATACTTCAATGGTCGCCTTGTTTAATTCTTCTTCGTCCGTTAAACAACACAAAATGGATAATTTCATCGTCCATCTCCCTCACAACTACTTTACTTTCTTCTATATAGTATCATTCATTTCTAGCATTTTACATACAGAAATTATTTTACCTAACTTTCTTCTATAACGCAAGTAATTGTTTTAATCTTATATTCATTATTTTCTTGATTTCATTTATGATCTGTGCTATAAAGTAAACAGTGTTTACCATTTGAACAAAAAGGAGTGAGAACAATCCGAGAAAGTACAAAAGCAACCAGAACGGCAATCCTTACGAGTGCCAAAGATATCTTTCTGACATATGGATATCAGGAAGCTTCCATGCGCAGGATCGCAGCCAAAGCCGGAATCACCCCCGGAGCGATCTATAAACACTTTTCCGGCAAAGAAGATATGTTTGAAGAAATCTTTGCGGAAAGCGGAAATAAGCTTATGCTGCTTTCCGAATCTATGTTGCATGCAGATTTTACTTCCATGACAGATGATCAGTTACTTCAGGTCCTATATTCCGGGATATCCATCCGCACCTTTGAGCTGTTAGAGGATGACATGCAGTTATTTCACATGCTCTTAAAAAATGACTCCGGTACATACCTGAGCCGTTTTCGTAAAATCTACATTGAACAATGCACCGGATTTGCAATGCAGTATTATTCCGAATTATACAAACGAGGACTTGCATCAAATCAATTATCAGAAAAAACAGTCTATATTCTCTCATCCTCTGAGTTCTCGATGGTCTGTGAAATAATCGCAGATGATTCCTGCAAAAACGGGATCACACCTGAGTGCAAACGGGCATTTTTAGAAGCAATGAACATTCTGCTTCATGGACTGGAAGCAGCACTTGGAATAAAAAAACAGGAGGAACCAAAACATGGAAAAAATTAAGATTGAAAAAGGAACCGTACAGGAAACATTATTAATTCCTCTATATGGAAGAAAATGTGCCAGATCATCGAATTGGAATTTGATTAATATGGAGGCAGCTTAAAATGGAATATGGATTTACACAGAAATTATTTGGATATTTTTATCACAGCTCCTGTATGAAGCAGGCAGCAAAACAGAAATTGAATATTAATAAAAAAGCAATAAAGCAGGAATATGTATCGATTATGAAAAATGCGAAGGACATTGGCAAATCCAGACTTATGAGTTCCTATTGCATGGGAGCATATTTTATCGCCTTAAACCGTAAAACCCCACTGTCACCGGAAGCCTGCTATGAACTGTACAAGGACGGCTTATCTTCCAACAAGCTGTTTCATATAGCGGTTGGAAATGCCAACAGCTATCTTGATAAAAAGAAGATGCCGGACAGACTGAAATGGTCAGCAGATTCCCATTTACACAGATATGAAAACGACTGGGTTGTTGATATTATCGAAGGAACTCCACAGGATGATTTTGAACTTGGTTATGATTATCATACCTGTGGTATCTGTAATCTGTGCCGGGATGAAGACTGCTTTGAACTGGCAAAATATCTGTGCCGCATGGACTATGTTCTTGCAGACATGATGCAGATGAAGCTCATCCGGACAAAGACGATCGCCGAAGGTGCAGATTCTTGCGATTTCCGATATGGAAGAAAATGATTTTATACGACCGGCAACATTCAAATACAAAAAATTAATACACTCCGGAAGAACACAAAACTGCCGCCAGTTAAATGACTGGCGGCAGTTTTTACACTTTCTTCTACTTGCACTCTACTTTTTTCTGTGAGCGCTACACATCTAATTCCAGATTATTTAATCTTGACTGCTTTTACAGCACTCCATTTTCCATACACCCGGTTTCCGGTAGAATCCTTCTTAAATGCACGAACCTTAACGTAGTATTTCTTTTTAGATTTTAATCCAGTTAATGTCTTGGATAATTTCTTTGTTACTTTTTTCTTTGCTCCACTCATATTTTTCTTAGTAGAATAACAAATCTGATATCCATATGCATTCTTGACTCTTTTTATCGTTACTTTTGCTTTTTTCTTTGATATACTCTTAACGCTAGGTTTCTTTGCCTTCGCTACTTTAACCTTTGTCCAATGTGCATATAATGTAATATTCTTATTTGCAACCTTACTCTGTCTGGATACTTTAACGCCACCGACAGGGCTTGTATACCAACCTGCAAATGTATATCCCTTTCTGACCGGAACAGGCAATGTACCATAATATTTACCAGGAATAGCCGACATGCTCTGCTGTTTACATGTACCACCATTTGCTGCGAAGGAAACCTTGATCGGTCTGACTTCAAATTTATAATAACCATCATAAGAAGCAGTTTTATTGGTGTCACTTACAAATTTTGCTGCAGTTGAAGCAGCATTTCCTTTTAATGTAGTTCCTTCTCCAAATGCGTATCTGGAAAGAACAACATTATCATCTAACACATCAACATATGCATTTTCTGCCAAAAAAGCATATGCCTGAATAGCTGATACACCTTTTGAGATCGTGATATTCTTTACTGTATCTCCAAACGCACACTTTTCTATATTAATTGTATTTTCCGGTATCGTCACAGCAGTAATCTTTGTCTTTTCAAACGCACCTTTATTAATATACTGCAGTCCTTTATTCAACCGAACATCATTAAGTCCGGAGTAATAAAATGCATATTCATCAATAACCTGTACATTACCCGGTATATTGATGCTTGTTAACATATCACAATCCCTAAATGCATATTTACCAATCGTCTGAACATCTTTACCGATTGTTACAGAATTCAAACTACTACAAGCTCTAAATAAATAGTTTCCGATTGATGTGATCCCATCCCCAATTACAACACGATTGATTCGTCCCTGATATGTTTCAAAGCCATTCTTATCTTTATCCCCATACCAGAATGAATTGATCCAGTTATTTTCACTACCTCCCTCATATGTGCTTCCGGTACCGGTCAGAGTCAGAGTACCCGTAATGTCCAGAACTCCTGTAACATTTGCTCCGCATTTGAACACACACTGAATATTCGCATTACCCGCTGCCTTTACTGTCAGCTCAGGAATCATACTGATAATCATTATCCCTGCAAGCAATAATGCCGTTAATCGTTTCATCACCTGTTTCATCTGTTATTCCTCTTTTCTTTCTCATTTTTGTCGTTTTTGGTATATGCATGTATATATTTACATGTCAACCTCAGATACTGTTTTATTATAAAAAAGCATATATCACCTGTCAATAGTGTACAAATTCTTTTTAACTTTTTAGATAAATTGTCAAATTTCCTGATATCTGTAATAAAGCATAAAAGTCCAGATACAGCGTTTCTGCCATATCTGGACTTCTACTAAAACTTTAATTATAATTATTTATCCTAAAATCTTACAAATGATCAGCCCGATACCACATACGGTTATTCCAACTGCGATCACTACATCTTTGTTATCTCCAACAATGTTCACATACTTTGCTTTGCCCGGACGATAAATGATCTCCACCGGATCATTCTGGTTTAACTTTTTGTTTCCGCCATTTGCAGCTAGTAATTTCATATCCTGTCCATTATACTGAAACTGCACAACTGGAAAATCAACACCCTTTTCATTGACAAAGTCAGTAATCGTTCCCGGAAGCTTTTTCCCCTGCCGGTCAACGATGACCTTGATCAGACACAGGATACCTCCAATAAATTCTCTGTTACACGCAAAGAATTCATTTCTTTCATATTATCGTGCGAACAAAAGAGGTACAAGTTGAAAATGTTTATTTCTTATAGAAGTTATATCCATCTATCTAATATTACAAATGCGTTAATACATATTCCCCAAATTCAGGTAATGAAAAGAAAACATACCCATGTTCCTCGCAATCAATAATACCCCTTTTCTTTAACCTGTCTCGATAAGGATTAAACTCATTTGTTTTTAATGAAAGCTTATCTCGTATCTCCTTTATTTACCAGATTCTATTTTTGCAATACCATAACAGATCTTCCTGTCTTTGTTCGATAACTCCGACCAGATCTTGTCATACACATATTCACTCAGATACTGTCTATATCAAAAAAGGATTTGCTTTTTCTATTGATATACCGATTCCAAGTACAGATAAATCAATCTTGGCTTTTATAAATAAATCTTTTAATTCCTTTTGATCATATAGTTTTGCAGCAAAACTATACAGCAGATCACGTTCCGGATTCATCTCAATAACGATCCATTCTTTTTCTTTTCGGAAATGCTTTGAAATATCCGTCAGCATAACTTTCTTTCCACTGCCTCGTCCCCCTGTAATCATATAAATCTGCTGAAAACATTTCTATAATTTCATTTGTCTGTACTAATCTGGACACTGATTCTAAAGGACTTCTTCCGAAAACTAATAAAAACGGATTTTGCATGTTGCACCTCCTTTTTTTACTGTTCTTTACTCTTTTATATGTGTTTTACTGTTCTTTACTCTTTTTTACTGTTTTGTCAAGTTAAACGCAACAAAAAACTATCTGTTATAGATTCATATGTTTCTATCTATAACAGGCAGGAGATTTAAAAATTTATCTTCTTATTATTTTATCTTCCACGTCTTTATATATCCGATGGATTTCTTTTTCAACTGTTTCTTTAAAGCTGTCTTTATGTTGTCGACAAAACAGGCGCCGGATATTACGAGGAATTAAATTTATGCACAATGAAAATGAAAAAAGAAACATTGCTGTCTCACAGAAAGGCAATGCTATACAGCTTGCCGCATTAAACATCCATCAGCTTTTCCCATCCCGAACCAAGGATGAATGTCTGGTAGAATTGAAAAAGAATCCACCCCTTTACCGGACATATCTGAACTGGCCTGACAAATGGAAATCAAACTTTCTGGAATTCATGGAAGGTAAGAAAAGCCTGCCATTGACCTATGATCCATTTTTCAAAAAGCTGTTCAACCCAGATATATACCCGGAACGGTTATCACGACTGATCAGCAGTATCATCGGTACAAATGTTACCGTAAAATGTATCCTGTCAAATGAAGACAGCATGCTTCCATCAACTTCTCTCCTGCTTCTGGATATCATTGTTCAGTTAGAAGATGGTTCGATCGCAAATGTGGAGATCCAGAAGATCCCATACACCTTTCCCAGTGAGCGGATGTCCTGCTACTCTGCTGATCTTTTGCTCCGCCAGTACACCAGAGTAAAAGGGGAAAAGGGAAGTACATTCATCTATCAGTATCTGAAAACCGTTTATACAATCGTGATGTTTGAAAACAGTCCAAAAGAATGTAAAGATCCCGAATTATCCGATATCTATCTGCATCATGGAAAGGCTGCATTTGATACCGGAATCGCCTTCCATCTTCTGCAGGAATACTATGTCGTTGCCCTTGACGTCTTCCAAAAAAGTAAGTATTCTAAAGATATCAACGAACTTAACGCATGGTTATCCCTGTTAACTGCAACCACCTTGGATGACCTTGCAGCACTGATATCCGACTATCCGTGGATGGAAACTATCTGCATGGATATGTCTGAGTATCTGTATCACCCGGAGGAGGTTGTTACCATGTTTTCTGAAGCATTACGAAAATTGGATGAGAATACAGTCAACTACATGATCGATGAATTGAAAAAAGAACGAGATGAAGCGATTGCTGCTTTATCTGAGAAAGATGTTGCTCTGTCTGAAAAGGACGCTGCTCTGTCTGAAAAGGATGCTGCTCTAGCCGAAAGAGATGCCACAGTATGTGAAATGAGTGCAGAAATCGCGATTTTAAAGGCGCAACTTGCCGAGCGAAACAAATAAAATCTTATTTTCTAATATAACAACAAGCAGAAAACTCCTGATATTATACTTGTTATGTAGCAAACCTATCCGAGTGCCGGTTCTTAGGCAGCGTCCCTTGCTACCTTACGTACCGTTGCACCGAGGATAGAGTGCAAGCGTTTTGCGTAATAACAATGTATAATATCAGGAGTTTTCGTTCGTCTGCATCACTCAAATTGATGCTCTTTATAGTGATGGGCTTCCTCCAGCATCATATCCTTGACCTTCATGAGCCGCACCTGCGTGCTTCGCTCATTCTCATCAAGCTTCATACTGATATATCGGATGCCCTCCTTTGTCTCAGGAATGATAACATGCTCCAGCGCATTTACACGTCGTCTGGTCTTTTCGATCTCCGATGCCAAAAGCTGACAGGATTTCTCAATCTCCGCCAGTTTCAGCATATCCGGAAGGATGTCAGCAAGTGACTTTACTGCATCATCCAGATCACCGGAGGTAAATGCAAAACCGTAAGAATAGATATCATTCTCATCCGCACTTTTTGTTGTATATTCAAATACCGGAATATCTACACTCATAACATTTCGATCCTTGCAGGTAAGCTGGACTTCCTGTTTCGGTGCCATCAGTGCTGTATGAAGGATCTGTTCAGACATGCCGGCTTTTGCTATGACAAAATTCGTATTGGCGGCTTTGATACCGGCCTCAACCTTCTCACGAAGTGCCATATTCTCTCTTGCCATATCAAGGAACTGCCGCATCAGCTCATCTCGTTTATCTTTTAACAGCTTATGGCCTCTGGTTGCCGTAACAAGCTTCTTCTTTAAACGGGTCAGTTCCATTCTGGTAGGATTTACCTGTGTAGCTGCCATTTTTGCCTCCTTATAATGTCAACTCGAAGCGCTCGCCTCGTTACTTTCCGTAGTATTGATCTAACCACTTGTCATCGATACGTTTCAGTTCTGCACGAGGCAGGATCGATAACAGCTTCCAGCCGATGTTTAATGTTTCTTCGATACTTCTGTCTGTCTCATACCCCTGAGATACATATTCCTTTTCAAATGCTTCTGCAAACTTTGCATATAAAATATCGATATCCGACAATGCTGATTCACCAAGGATCGTCATAAGTTCCTTTGCATCCTTACCACGGGAATATGCAGCAAATAACTGGTTCATGGTGCTGGAATGATCTCCTCTTGTCTTTCCTTCACCGGTACCCTTATCCTTCAGACGTGACAGAGATGGAAGTACATCGATTGGTGGTGTTACACCCTTTCTGTAAAGCTCACGGCTTAAGATGATCTGTCCCTCTGTGATATATCCTGTTAAGTCAGGGATTGGATGTGTCTTATCATCCTCAGGCATGGTAAGGATTGGGATCATTGTGATACTACCATTCTTGCCACGCTGTCTTCCTGCTCTTTCATATAATGTTGCAAGGTCTGTATACATGTATCCGGGATATCCACGACGACCCGGAACCTCTTTTCGGGCTGCGGATACTTCTCGTAATGCATCTGCATAGTTTGTGATATCCGTCAGGATAACCAGTACATGCATGTTCTTTTCAAATGCAAGATATTCCGCAGCGGTCAGTGCCATACGAGGTGTAGCGATACGCTCAACCGCAGGGTCATTTGCAAGGTTGATAAACAGTACGGTTCTGTCGATCGCGCCTGTCTCCTTGAAGCTCTCCGTGAAGAAGTTTGCTTCTTCGAAGGTGATACCCATAGCAGCAAATACTACGGCGAATGGTTCATCTGTTCCACGCACCTTAGCCTGTCTTGCGATCTGGGCTGCTAACTTCGAATGTGGAAGTCCCGATGCTGAGAAGATCGGCAGCTTCTGTCCTCTTACCAGTGTATTTAATCCATCAATAGCAGAGATACCTGTCTGGATAAATTCCGACGGATAATTTCTTGCTGCCGGATTCATTGGCAGACCGTTGATATCTCTTCTCTCCTCCGGAAGGATATCCGGTCCTTTATCGATTGGTCTTCCCAGTCCGTCAAATACACGGCCAAGCATATCTTCTGATACGCCAAGTTCCATACTTCGTCCAAGGAATCTTACTTTGCTGTTTGAAAGGTTGATACCTGTTGAATTCTCAAATAACTGTACCAGTGCATCTTCACCATTGATCTCAAGAACCTTGCATCTTCTGACTTCGCCACTTGCAAGCTCGATTTCACCAAGTTCATCATAGGTAACATTTTCTACACCATGTACCAACATCAGAGGTCCTGCAACTTCCTGTATGGTTCTATATTCTTTTGGCATATGCTTAGTCCTCCTTTGCTATGGCTGCTTCCAGTTCCTGATGAAGTGCCTTTATGATCTTGTCATATTCTGCTTCCACATCTTCCGGATGTGTATATTTGAAACGTCCGATCTTCTCACGAACCTCCATATTCAGAATATTCTTTATAGTTGCACCACGCTTCAAGGCTTCTGATGATTCCTCATAGAATGCCAGCACAAGTTCCATCATGCGGAACTGCTTATCCAGTGGTGTGTAAGTGTCGATCTCATGAAATGAGTTCTGATGCAGGAAGTCCTCACGGATGGATCTGGCTGCTTCCATCTTCAGACGGTCGCCTGCAGATAAGGCATCCATACCAACCATCTTAACGATCTCATCCAGCTCTGCTTCTTCCTGTAATAATGTCATAAGCTTCTGACGGTCTTCCATCCAATGCTCGTTGACATTTTCCTCAAACCATTTTCCCATGTTATCTACATACAGCGAATAACTGGTCAGCCAGTTGATCGCCGGGAAATGTCTCTTATAAGCCAGTGCAGAATCCAGTCCCCAGAATACCTTAACGATACGGAGGGTTGCCTGCGATACCGGCTCTGAAATATCACCACCGGGAGGTGATACGGCTCCGATTACGGATAAGGCTCCGGTTCTTCCTTCCGAACCAAGTGTCTTAACCATACCGGCACGCTCATAGAACTGTGCCAGACGGCTTCCTAGATATGCAGGATAACCTTCCTCACCGGGCATCTCCTGTAAACGTCCTGACATTTCTCGAAGTGCTTCTGCCCATCTGGAAGTAGAGTCAGCCATCAGCGCAACGGAATATCCCATATCACGGAAATATTCTGCGATCGTAATACCGGTGTAAATAGAAGCCTCTCTGGCTGCAACCGGCATATCCGATGTATTTGCGATCAGAACGGTTCTCTCCATCAGGGAGTATCCTGTCTTCGGATCCTTCAGTTCCGGAAACTCGTTTAATACGTCTGTCATCTCGTTTCCACGTTCACCACATCCGATGTATACAACGATATCGGCTTCTGCCCATTTTGCAAGCTGATGCTGGATAACGGTCTTTCCACTACCGAATGGTCCGGGAACTGCTGCTACACCACCCTTTGCGATCGGGAAGAATGCATCGACAACTCGCTGTCCTGTGATAAGCGGCATAACCGGCGGAATCTTCTCTGCATAAGGACGACCCTTACGAACCGGCCATTTCTGCATCAGTGTCAGTTCCTTATCACCCTTTGCTGTCTCGATCACACATACAGTTTCTTCTACTGTGAAATCTCCGCTCTTGATCTCTTTTACAGTTCCTTCTATACCATATGGAACCATGATCTTCTGAGTTACGACAACTGTCTCCTGTACGGTTCCGATCACATCTCCGGTCTCTACCTTGTCCCCTGCCTTAACGCATGGAACAAATGGCCATTTGATATCTCTCTTTAATGATGGAACTTCAACGCCTCGCTGCAAATTATTTCCACAGATTTTCATGATATCATCCAGAGGTCTCTGGATACCATCATAGATACTGCTGATCAGTCCGGGTCCAAGTTCTACGGACAGCGGCATTCCGGTTGACTCTACCGGTGCACCCGGTCCAAGTCCTGATGTCTCTTCGTAAACCTGAACAGATGCCTGATCTCCATGCATCTCTATGATCTCGCCGATCAGTCGGCTCTCACTTACTCTGACAACGTCATACATATTCGCGTCACGCATTCCCTCTGCGATAACAAGAGGTCCTGCAACTTTTTTTATCTTACCTGTTGCCACGTTTTCTGGTCACGCTCCTTCCTAGTTTCCACTGAACAGAATGTCCGAACCGACTGCCTGTTCTACGGATTTCTTTACTCCATTTATACCTGCAGATGTATTACCGGAAACTCCTGGGATCAGGATGATCGCCGGAAGCATCTGCGTCTTATATCTCTCTATCTCTTTCTTGATCTGCTCTGCCATGCTCTCTGTTACATAGATAACGGCATATCCACTTTCTGCCAGTCTTCTGAGCTGTGTACTGCCCTGTTCTGCATCGGATACCGGGAAGGTCTCAAGTCCCAGAGTCGCAAAGCCATAGATGCTGTCATATTCACCTAATACTGCAATTCTATACATACATTTCCCTTACCCTTTCCCTGATTGCATCATCCGGCAGATGATTTAACTTTCCGGTCAGGATGATCCTGACTGTCTTGATCTCATTCTGCCTTGCAAGTACATAAGCAACAAGTGGTCCGATCGTAAATGAATTATATTTCTGCGGCCGGATCGCCTCTATGATCCGGTTATCGCACCAGCGTTCAAATGCGGATGAACTGTCTGATAATGCCGCAGCTCCACCGGAATACGGTGTTTCTTCCAGATATTTGATCACATCCGGCATACCGGAAAGTGCTGCCCGCATCAGCCGTTCCACATTGAGCGTCTGACATTCCTCCATCGCACGTCTCATAAAATCCAGTCCTTTTTCTGTCTTTACAGAACGGACTGCGATCTTGATATTTGCAACTGCCACAACTGTCTCTGCATATTCTTTTAATAATGCATCTCCATTCTTCTCCGCTGCCGCAAGCATTGCCCGCATGGCTGCCCGGTCAATGATAACATCACACATCTGACCATCTCCGGTATGCACCAGACACTCATATGCCTCTAATGCGCATTCCCGCATAGATTCCGGCAATGACCGGAAATCTTTATCTTTAATGATCTCGACTAATGCTTCACCCGAAACAGATGCATTGTCATAAAATATATTTGCCTGAACTTCTCCGTCTACAACGGTTTTGATCGCTGCCTTCAAATTATGGAAACTATCCTGGATCAACAATACGTCAAATACTGTCTGATCGGATACCATCTCCTTGACCAGTGTCCATGTTTTTTCCAGTTCCCTGTTCAAAATGGTCTCTGCATCCTGCACTCCGGCTTCTGTATCACCCCAGCCTTTTTCACCTAAGAACTGAAGGCAGTCCGCATATGTTTTCTGGGCAATCAACTGCTCAATCACAGCCTGTGAAAACAGGGACATCTCAAGTGCCCGGATCCTGGCAACAGCATATATATATTTGTCTGCCATTTTTCTACCTCCCTTATGTGAATAACAGGGAATTTAATTTGTCTGCCATTTCTTCTTTCTGCGCATGGAACATGGCAGCTAATGAACAATTCTCCTCGATACCGCCATAGATCAGGATAAATCCTCCGTCTATATCACTGGCTTTATCTGCGAGCGTCAAATCTCCTCCATGTGCTTTTGCTATCTCTGATACCCGTTTTGCAAATCCTGCCGGAAGCCGCTCCATATCTTTGGCTGAGAAGCTGATCTGTCCACTCTTCGGCTGTACTGCATTTCCGATCATACGCTCCATCATATGGAAATATCTGTCAACTTCCATATCGATCATTCCGTTATAGGCTTTACCTATCACTTCATTGATGATCTCCTGCTTTGCCTTTAAGACTGTCTGGCGTTTCTTCAGGTCAGCAGAGGATTTTGCCCTTGCCATTCCGTCCGCTTTTACATGGCTGACCTTTTCAGCCGAACCCGCCTTGATCTTATCTGCTTCCACCTTTGCATCTTCTATAATCTGATCTGCCTTTTTCTGTGCATCTTCAAGGATCATATCGGATTGAGTGTTTGCTTCTTCCAGAATCTGTTCAACGATCTTCTCTAATCCTGTCATACAAATCCTCCTGTACTACTTGTTCAATCATGTTTCAAATCTGTGCCTGTTTTATACCGGTACACCGTTAATTGCAAGAATTGATACGAGCAGAGCAAGGATCGCATATGTCTCTACCATTGCAGGGAAAAGCATTGCTTTACCGAACTGATCCGGCTTCTTTGCTACGATACCAACTGCTGATACAGCGGTTTTGCCCTGATGCATAGCGGATACAAGACCAACTAATGCGATTGGAAGACATGCTGCAAGGATCAGTAATCCGGTCGCTGTTGAAAGTTCTGCAGGAGCACCATTTAAAATACCAATCTTTGATAAAGCGATGAATCCTACCAGCAGTCCATAGATACCCTGTGTACCGGGAAGAAGCTGGATGATAAGAACCTTTGCGAATTTGCTTGGATCTTCACTTACTACACCTGATGCAGCCTGACCTGCGATACCTACACCGTAAGCAGATCCCATACCTGCCAAAATAACTGCTAATGCAGCTCCTGTTAAAGCTAAAACTGTACCCATTGTCATATTGATTATTCCTCCTTAATTTCCGGTTTACAGGTTTTCATGCCTGCATTCCCTATATCTACATATTTTGTATTTTCTTTAAATGGATGGAACGCTTCTCCGCCACCCTCATAAAACTTACCAAAGAATTCTACATACTGAAGTCGGCATGTATGGACATAAGCACCTAACATATTGATCGCAAGGTTAAATGTATGTCCGATGATGAATACCAGAATGAATACGATCGCGCCCAATATTCCATCTCCTACCATACTTCCCATCTGATTGATAACCTGTGCGATAACACCGGTTGCAAGTCCCAGTGCAAGCAGTCTGGAATAAGATAACAGATCAGACAGCCAGCCTGTGATATTGTAAATATCATACAAACCAAGTGCCAGTCGGAGCACCGGATTCTTATGACTTCTGCCGGACATCACAACGATGATCGCTGCACCTGAGATCGTAATGACATAGCTGAAGGTCTTAAGTCCATCTGAAAAATGGAAGCTTACCTGTGCGATCGACGCAAATAAACTGGTTGGCATCAGCATCAGTACCAGACCGATGATGAGCAGATACCAGGATATAACATCTGAGAAGAAGCCTACAAAATCTTTCTTCTTTAAACACATATAACCTTTTAACGCCAGACCGCCGAACAGATGGATCAATCCAAATAACAGGGAGAAGATCAGCATCTTCATCGGGTTGTCAAGCGGTGCAAACCATACCGGTGCGATCGTGATTTCATGATGGAAGAAGGTTCGTGATACGACTGCTACCACATCTCCAAAATATCCTCCAAACAAGATACCCCATATCAATGTCGATATACCGCAATATTCAAATAATGTCAGTGACTTCTTCATGCCATCTCCCATCTTCGGGAACTTCCGAAGCAGGATGAAACATGCAAGGAATATAATAAGTCCATATGCCGCATCCGATAACATCAATCCGAAAAAGAATACATAGAATAAACTCATCGGTGTCGTCGGATCCATCTCGCCTCTGGCAGGAAGTCCATAGGATTCCAGGATTCCTTCTGCCGATGCAAATGGCATCTTATTACTTAACTGTACCGGTGCCGGTTCATCCTCAGGTATCTCGCCGGTCTCCACCATCAGCACGAAATTCTGATTCAGTTCTTCTTTTACCTTTTCCTCATCCCGTTCCAGCACATAACCGGTTATGATAAATGTACTGTTCGACTGAAGCAAGGTTCCAAGCACCTGATATTTCTCAGTTCTGATCTTGTAATAATCGGATAAGGTCTTAAGTGCCTGCCTGTTTTCTGCAAATCCGGCAATCTGTTTTTTCAGATCCTCGATCTCATCCTCATACCCCTCTATCGTAAGTCGGTATTTCTTGATCTTATTCTCCGGTGTCCGTTTTGAAAAATACGACATCCGGGTAAATCCTTCTGCCCTTAAGGCTTCTTCCAGTCTTTCCGTCTCTGTTTTCAAACATACCACAAATATACATGTCTGATCTTTATCAGAAGATATCACCGTAATCTCATGAGCTGATAACTCCGGCTGCCTTTTTGCAACCAGTTCTTCTATCATATTCTCTGTAAGACCGGGTCCTAAGCTTCCCATGATCACATCTGTATGTTCGGTTCCGGTCGTATTGATCGGAACATCCATATTGATCCACGGTTTCAGTCCATCGATCGCAAGCTGACATTTGGCAATCTCTGCTTTGCAGTTTCCAATCTTCTTATCCTTTTCCCGGATCTTCTGCACGATCATATTATAATCATGCCGATTCTCAACAATATCTTTATATACAGAATCGTCTACATCAGCTTTGCCTGCAAGTGCCTGCAGCATCGATGTCTTTTCCGGTGCATATCTGCCAAGGATCTCTAAAGCTTCGTCGGTATTCTGGACTCGTTTTTCATATTTGGAACGCTGACTGGTTGTGTTGATCTTCTTAAATACATCCGTCTCATCCCCACCGGCCCGGATCTCCAAAGCTCCCATGGACTGGAGTTTCTCCAATATGGCTTTTCTGTCTTTCTTCATGGCGCATATGTCAATCTTTTTTATAGCCAATACCGCCATAATGATTACCTCCCTTCTGCATCCTGATATTCAAGCATTTACAATAGCTGCTTGATCACAAGCTCTACGGCTTCACCCTCTCGCTCGGATGCACGTTTTTTTAAGGAAGCAATCTCGTCGGATGCTTCTTTCAAAGCTTCTTCTGCAAGATCAGTTTCCAGTTTCTTCTGGTCGACCGCGATAGCCGCCAGATCTGTTTTAGAACCTGCATTTGCATCTACGATCATCGCATTTGCCTTTTCCTTTGCTTCCGCCTGAATTGCTTCTGCTTTTTTACCGGCTTCTTTTACGATCTCGGCTGCCTTTGCTTCTGCATCTTCTAATGTCTTCATGGCTTCCTGTAGCATAATTTCTCCCTCCGTAATTATTAATCTCGGCATGAAATGCCGCTCTGTTAATATTTTATTATGTTAGTGTGCTCTTTTCAAGCAATATTTATTTTCTTTTATAGATTTTTCATCAAAAGGTCATGAAATTTTACCGGTTTTTAAGGCATTTTTGACAAACAATACAAACTGTCAAATTTAGTTTAACCATTTTTCACGTCATTTTGCACAATTTTTGTTGTGATTAACAACAGCCATATAATAAGACCGCAGTCAAAGACTATCTGCGGTTTCTATGAACAGCATATCCCTTATCCGCAAATGTTCCAGTGCTAACTCGCCTGTCGGCTCAAACAAGCACTCACATTTGCTGGTATATGCAGTTCATATCGAAATCCTCGATAATATCTTCTGACTGCGGTCTTATTATATGGTTGTTGTTATTTTATATACATTAAATACCAATGCAAAAAACTGTTACAAAACTATAACTGTACATCCCACCCTGATAGATGATGTTTTTCTTACTACTTATAATCTTCTATAAATTACATATCCCTTATCCGCAAATGTTCCAGTGCCAACTCGCCTGTCGGCTCAAACAAGCACTCACATTTGCTGGTATATGCAGTTTATAGTATTTTTCTTTACTCTTCAATCATCTTGATTCTTCTGATATGACGTTCGTCATTTGAGAATGGTGTGTCAAGGAAGGTGTCAACGATCTTGAGTGCCAGTCCCGGTCCGGTTACACGGGCACCCATTGCAAGGATATTTGCATCGTTGTGCTCTCTTGTTGCCTGTGCACTGAAGCAATCACCACAGAGTGCTGCACGGATTCCCGGTACTTTATTTGCTGTAATGGAGATTCCAATTCCTGTTCCGCAGATCAGAATTCCTCGCTCACATTCTCCGTCTGCTACTGCATGTGCAACTTTCTTTGCATATACCGGATAATCAACGGATTCCTCGCTGTAGCATCCGTAATTCTTGTATTCCAGTCCTCTTTCTTCCAGATGCTTGATCACATCCTGCATTAATCCGTATCCACCGTGGTCACATCCAAGTGCTATCATATTCTTTGTCCTGCCTTTCTTGTTTTCAAAATCTTTTCGGGTGGTTGTCACCCAACCCGTTTTTTCTATGTTAACTTTTTTCATTATATCGTGAGCATAGCTCACTCAATGCATTCCGCAAAATCAGCATCCTTGCGAGCAAATAATTTTGCGCTCATTACATCACACCGATATGATTCTATGTCCTGCCGCCTTGATCAGCCGGTTCATGATCGCATATCCCATATCACCTTCCCGGAAGGATTCACTGTAAATATAGTCTGCACCGATATCATCACACAGCCGAAGCAGCCGGTACAGGGATGAAGATACTGTAATCTCATTCTTCTTGCTTCCTGCATCAAGGACATTTTCACAGGAATATAAATCCGTATTTTCTGTATCACACAGAACTGCCGTCTTATATCCCTCTGCCTGCTTACAAGCAACCAACTCTGCAATCTTTGCGGCAACCTTTTCCCGCTCACCCTCTACGATCGTGAGTTTTCCCTTCGGTGCATAATGTGTGTATTTCATACCCGGGGCTTTTGGTCTGACCTTCATATCCACGCTTTCCAGTGCCGGATCGATCATGACATCTCCTAAGATATTCTTAATCATATCCGCTGAGATATAACCCGGACGTAAAATTGTCGGACGATCGCCTGTCACATCTACGATCGTGGACTCAATTCCGATTCCAACCGGTCCGCCATCTAAGATCATATCGATCCTGCCGGACAGATCTTCCTCTACATGTGCTGCTGTTGTCGGTGATGGTCTTCCGGACAAATTTGCACTCGGTGCTGCAATATACACGCCTGAATCTTTGATCAGCTTCATAGCTGCCGGATGTGATGGCATACGGATCGCTACCGTTTCCAAACCGCCGGTTGTCTCATGCGGTACAATGTCTTTCTTTTTGAAAATGATCGTCAGCGGCCCCGGCCAGAACGCTTCCATCAGCATCTGTGCCTGTGTGGATACCTCTGCCGCCAACTCCCATACACTTGCCGTATCAGCAATATGTACGATCAACGGATTATCCGATGGTCTTCCCTTGGCACTGTAAATTTTTTCGGATGCCTTTGGATTTAACGCATCTCCACCTAGTCCATATACGGTTTCTGTTGGAAATGCAACCAGTCCACCACTTTTTAATATATCCGAAGCCTTCCGGAATAATTCTTCGTTTTCCAGATCAGCTTTCGCTACTATGGTTTTCATTTTAATTACCAGCCTTACCTGTATAGTCAGGCACATCGCCTGCCAGTCTCATTTTAGCCTTATCCCCTCACAGTGTCAACCTGTGAAAAAGAGCTTCCCGAATCATGGGTATAATCTCTATATTCTCACACTTATACCCTCTATTATATGCTACCATTGGGTATCGCACCTGTTTTTTCGTCTTCATACCAAATTTATTTAGCTTCGTCGGGTATTTTCCCCCAACATTCTTCCTAATACCCGCATCAGACTTGTCCTTGTGGGTATCGTACACTTATTTTCCATTCCATACCCTCATCTAACCAGACACCTCGGGTATCATACTTACTCATCCACTACCATACCCAGAAATCAAGCATCATCAAGCGATAAATCACATATACAAACGCAAATATAGCCTGTCTGGCTGTAGACTAGACAGGCTATATATATCTTAACTTTATTCGGCAACTGAAGCTTCCGCCGGATACTCCTTGCCAAACCATGTGGCGATCACGCGGTATGGGCACTTCGGTGTTGCAAGGCTGACAACCACCATGATGATCGTGGAGATCAGACAGGCAACGATACAGGAATTGAAACCAAGTGAGATTGGCAGAACGCCCATATCGATCAGGAGATATAAGCCAATACCACTGATGATACCTGCGATCGCGCCATACTCATTTGCCCGCTTCCAGAACAGTCCGAGAAGCAAAGTATGAAGAAATGCTACTGTCATACCACCGGTAGCATAAGTAATCAATGAAGCCAGAAGTTCCGGTGGATCACATGCAAATAAGAATACGACAAGAGCAACAACGATAACACTGATAACATTTAACTTCTTTAATGTCTCCTGCTTTGCATCTTTATTGAACAGGTCCTTGTACAGATCACTGACGATCGTTCCTGCAAGAGATACGATCATTCCACCAACAGATGACTGAACCGCACCACATACACCGGCGAGAACCAGACCTGCTGCCCATGCAGGCATTACACTTACTGCAAGTGTCGGAATACCAAGGTCAGGAGTTGCAAGGCTTCCTTCCGGGAACATATATTTGATCGTGAAGCACAGACCATTTAAGCCAATGAGCCAGATTGCAACTACAACCGCACCAACCTTGATCGCACGATGCAGAGTCTGTGTATCCTTATAAGTAAGCGTTGTCATTGTTACATGAGGCATTGTACAGGTTGTGATACCCCATAAGAATGCAAACGAAAGAACCGTCTTTACACTTGCAGGTACGAACCAGTCCGGATTACTCTTAACTAATGACTGGATCGTCTCTGTATAGCTGGGATCTGTTCCGTTGATGCCCATAATAAATAAGATAATAACGGAAACTGTCATGATAATTCCCTGAAAAACGATCGCAGATGCGATACCTTTAATACCACCTGTGATAGCTGCGATGATAACAAGTACAGTGAAAATAGCAAGTCCGATACGATAATCCTGACCGGTTAAGATCTGGAAAATTCTTCCGCCGCCGGTAATTGTGGATACGGCAAATGCTCCAAGGAAGAACAGGATAACCAGTCCGCAGAGCGCACCAACAATCTTGCTGTTGTTATATCTGTGCATCAGAAGTTCAACAAATGTCTTGGAATCCGTTCTTCTGGCTACGATACCGACACGCTTACCGATCAGTCCAAGTACCATGAAGTTCGTGCACATGGACCAGAAACAGCATACCATCCAGGTCGCACCAAATGTATATGTATAACCCGGTACACCCATGAATACTCCGGCACCGGCAACACCGGCAGATACCATCATGGCAGTTACAAGCACACCACCGCTTCTACCGCCGGTATAGAATTTGCTCAGGTAATCACCTTTTCCATTTGCCATTGCTTTTCTGGTAACAAGACTGTATACCAACTGGAAAATCGTATATGCGGCAAATACAGTAATGATTATAATTCTCTGATTTGTAAATAAGTTCATCTCTATTTGCCCTCCTTATGTTTTCTTTCTTTTAATTTTCCGTTTGGAGTAACATCCATGTCACGATATACAAATGTTACAACCAGAATAACCGCTACTACCATTGCGATCAAAATAATGATCTCATTAAAAATCCACTGTGGAAATCCAAGAATGTATTTGTACTTTGATACATCCTTACCGCCCACCAGATACAGGTTGGCGATCATCAGCACCATAAATACCAGATAGGTTCCAAGCGTGATCCAGAATTCCTTTGTTGTCTGGGTGAAACGCTCATCCGGCTCTATTGATTTCAAATCATAATCCCTGCTGTCAGGATCAATGTTGTTATTTATCTGACTCATCTTATGTGTCTCCTCTCAACGTAAGTTTTTGAATAATTATGAAACGAAAAAATCATTCACCGAGTAAAATAATCACTGTTATTTACGCATATAAAATCTTCAATCGTTTTATCATAGTTTGTTCTTCTCCGGAAATGGATCGTCCAGCATTCTTGTCGCATGGAACTGACCCTTTTCTGCAGAAGCAAGCTGCAGCAATACAGCTCCGATACCTGCTGCACCATCGAATAAACCGATCGGTGTACTTAATACATCCGGTGCGACACGGTCAAGTGCAAATCTCCATGCACACTCTCTTCCTTCCGTACCGTCTGTGATCGTTGCTCCGTCTGTGATGACCTTACCGCACCTCTTTGCCTGTTCCAGATAAGTCTCATCACCAAATGCAGCCCACAGGCCCAGATACATATTTAACAGGCCCGCAGTTCCGCAGCAGATATTGTAAGTATTCCAGTATCCTTCCGTCCGAACCTCAGGTGCGCCTGTATCAATTACACCCTGTGTCAGCATATCGATATACCGCTTATACTGGTCTTCTCCTGTCATCTCATATAATTTATAGAAAAAACGATTTGTTCCCGCCGGGCCATGACAATAGCCAAGATAGAACAGATCCTTACGATCCGGCAAACCATGTGGAATCAGGCTTCCTGCCTTCATCTTAACCGCCTGTGCGATCATGAAATCCGCGATTCCCTTTGTCGCTTCTAAAAACCTCTGATCACCGGATGCTTCGTACAGATTCAGCAGTACAAATCCGATTCCTCCGGTTCCCATCGGGAAGTTCGGATCGATATAATCTTCTTTTGCTCCGAAGTAGACAGGATCTACACCCGGATACCAACAGGTTCCGTTTCCAGCATCATGACGCTGCCCGAGGAAATTCTCTCCTGCTTTTGCAGCAAATGCTGTCCAGTCCTCTCTGCCAAATGTTTTTGCTGCATATAAGAAGAACAGAACCGTTCCGGCATCTCCTACGATACCCGGAAATGAAGTCCAGCTATAACCTCTGCCATTTTTTCCGGGCTTTGCATCTGCCTTTGCAGACTCAATAATATCTGCCACAAATGTTTTATATTTCTCATTTCCAGTTATTTTATAGAGCTGTATCATGGCAAAGCCTGCTCCGCTCCAGCCACTGGAAAATGCGTATTTTGAAAAGTTTCTTTTCAGATCCCGGTCATGATCAAAACGATAACGGATATATGTGGCTGCTTCTTCTGCCTCCTGCAGATAGCTCACATCATTCGTCGTCTGATATAATCCCAGAAGAAATACGATGATTCCGGACGCCCCGGCATACATACAGATTTCATCATAATAAATGGATCTTCCTTCTGCCGCATCCTGCAAAGACCAGTAGATACCTTCCGGTCCCTGATTCTTCCGGCTGTTTATGAAATTCATGGTTTCTTTCGCATATGTAAGATAATCTGCCATGTTGTCTCCTTCCTGTTCTATGTTTTATATGACATACGATATTCCTTTATTCCTCCGCATACATCTTGGTTGACAGATATTTGAATGCGTTGTCAGCCATGATGATTGCAATATTCTTTCCTGATGCTTCCGGGCGCTCAGCTATGATTGTTGCTGCCTTTAAGGCTGCTGCCGCTGACTGTCCGAGGAATACGCCATCACTCTTTACCAGTCTTCTTCCTGTCTCATATGCATCTTCTGCTACAATATCCAGACATTCATCATATGGGACCTGCTCCGGATTGAAGAATACCGGAACACTCTGTGCCGGAACATCGTTAAATGCAAGTACGCCGTCGATCGTATTTGCTTCCGGATGATTGACATTCTTTCTGGACTGTACTGCCGGCTGTGCGCCGATGATCTTGATACCAGGATTTTTCTCTCTGAAATATCTGGACAAACCAGCCAGTGTTCCACCGGTTCCGACCAGTGCTACCACATAATCAACATTTCCGTCTGTATCCTCCCAGATCTCAGGACCCGTTGTACGGTAATGCGCTTCCGGGTTATCAGGATTTGTTCCTTGATCAATATAGAAGTAACCATGCTCATCTGCATATTTGTTCATGATAACTGTAAGCTTTGCCATGCTTAAACCACCGTTCTGCAGCATCTCCATGAAGCCCGGTACATCGGCTGCCTGAAGCAGCTCTACGCCATATGCCTTTAAGATCAATGTACGTTCTACCGATACTCCTGGCTGAATGACTACTACATATTTATACCCTCTGGAATTTGCAAATGCTGCTGTTGCAATTCCTGTATTTCCACTTGTAAAATCAAGGATCGTTCCGCCCGGCTTCAGTTTACCTGATTTCTCTGCCTCTAAGATCATGTTAAGAGCTGCACGGTCCTTTACGCTTCCTGATGGATTGAAATACTCCAGCTTACCAAGGAGGTGGGCGTTCAGCCCTAACTCTTTTTCATAATTTACGAATTCTACCAATGGGGTATGTCCTACAAGTTCTGTAATTGATGAATGAATATTTGCCATTTTTCTATTTCTCCCTTTTCCTATCTGGTTAGTATGTTTTGTTGTCGTTATAAAACCCGGAAGCATCAACCTCCGGGTAAATGTCTGTTTGCAAGTCACCATCCAACTCTGGATAAATGATTTTCTCATCCGGCACATCTTATAGCGTTTCTTTATCATAGTATTAAAGTAGGTTTTGTATGTTATGTGCCTATTATAGTGACAGTTCCATAATTTGTCAACCAGTCAAAATATTTTAACTGGCTATAACCACAGCTTATAGCCAGGTCAAACGATCACTGCCTTTAACCGATCCAGAGCCTCCTTGATCGTTGCTCTCGGACATGCCACATTGATACGTTCAAAGCCTTCGCCTACCTGCCCAAAGATCGCACCGCTGTCAAGCCACAGCTTTGCCTGATTCACGATCAGGTTCTCCCGTTCCTTCTCTGTCATTCCGAGTGCCCTGAAATCCAGCCACAGCAGATAAGTTCCTTCCGGCTCGATCAACTTGATCTGTGGAAGTTCCTTTTTCAGGTAATCACGCACAAATGCAATATTACTCTCTACATATCTCATCATTGCCTGATACCATGTCTCGCCATGAGTATACGCTGCTTCACAGGCGGTAAGTCCCATTGCATTTAACTGGCTGTAGCCCGCCGCATCCACCTGCTTACGAAATGCTGCGCGCAGAGTTCCATTTGGAATAAAAATATTCGACACTTGAAGTCCTGCCAGATTGAAGGTCTTTGCAGGAGAAGTACAGGTAACGGAGTTCTGTTCGAATTCTTTCTTGATCGTCGCAAATACCGTGTGCTGGTGGTCTCCGAAAACAAAATCCTCATGTATCTCATCACTTACAACCGTAACGCCATGCTTGATACAGATATCACCCATCTTCGTAAGCTCCTCTGCCGTCCATACACGGCTGACCGGATTATGCGGACTGCACAACAGGAACAGCATAACATGATTATCAACGATCTGTTTCTCAAAATCATCAAAATCGATGTGATATTTTCCATCATCCCCAAGTACCAGATTATTGCTCACAAGCTTCCGGTTATTGTCACGGATCACTTCTGAAAACGGATAATAGACCGGCTGCTGGATCAGAACGGCATCCCCTGCCTTGGAATATGCTTTGACCGCCATCGCCAGTGCAAATACAACACCCGGTGTCTTTGTCAGCCAGCTTCGTTCCACCTTCCAGTCATGGTGAGCTTCCATCCATTTGCTGACCGCCTCGAAATAACTCTCTCTGCTCTCCGTATAGCCAAAAATTCCATGCTGTACACGCTCTGTCAACGCATCCAGCACCAGACTCGACGTCTTAAAATCCATATCTGCAACCCAGAGAGGAAGTACATCCGCAGGCTTTCCTCTCCGCTCTGCAAAGTCAAATTTCAAACAGTCTGTATTTCTTCTATCTATTACTTCATCAAAATTCAGGTTTTTTTCTTCCATAATTATCCTCCCGTTATGTCTCAGATCCTATGCTGTAAATATATTTCCATATCAAAATATTTTTCAGGCAAATTACTTTTTCATCATTATTCATATATTACACTGTTTTATTCCCCAAAAGAATCAATTGCCTGTTTCAGATCCGCGATCAGATCCTTTTTATCTTCGATTCCTGCCGACAGACGCAGAACACTGTCTGTAATACCGTTCTTTATACGGATTTCCTCCGGTACATCCGCATGAGTCTGTGTCGTCGGATATGTGATCAAGGTCTCTACGCCGCCGAGACTTTCTGCAAATGGGATCAGCTTTAGGGATTCCAGTATATGGAGTGCCAGCGCCTTGCTCTCCACTTCAAATGTCAGCATGCTTCCAAATCCACTCGCCTGGCTCTTACAGACCTCATAATTATTTGTTCCCGGTATTCCCGGATAATAGACATTCTTTACTTTCTTCTCCTGCAACAGGAATTCCACGATCGCCTGTGCATTTTCCTGTGCCTTCTCCATACGGATTGGCAGTGTCTTGATGCCACGAAGCACCAGCCAGCTGTCAAATGGCGCAAGTCCCGCACCCGTCGTCTTTATGATATATCGTAATTTCTCCGAAAGCTCCGGTGTATTTACCACGATGAATCCGGCCAGCGTATCGTTATGTCCGCTTAAGAACTTTGTTCCGCTGTGCAGGATGATATCGGCTCCCAGTTCAAATGGCCGCTGGAAATACGGTGACAGAAATGTATTATCCACGATCAGCAGCAGATTATGTTTCTTTGCAAGTTCCACCGTCTTGCGGATATCAATAACATTCATCATTGGATTAGTCGGTGTCTCGATATAGATTGCTTTTGTATTTTCTTTGATGTAGTTTTCCGGATCTTCCTCTGCAAAATTGATCCGGCTGAACTCAATACCATTTTTCTGATTAATATGATCAAATAAACGGATACTTCCGCCATACAGATCTGCTTCCGAAATGATATGGTCGCCCGGTTTGAAAATCTCCATCAATGTTGTAATGGCTGCCATGCCGGAAGAAAAAGCGAGAGCATCCAGTCCTCCTTCTAATGATGCAACAATCTTCTCCAACTGTTCTCTGGTTGGATTCTGGAGTCTGCTGTAATCATACCCCGTACTCTGTCCAACTGCCGGATGTGCATACGTTGCTGTCTGATAGATAGGAAAGCTGATCGCTCCCGTTCTGTCGCCTTCAAATTTTTCGTGATTTCCATATATACATTTTGTAGCAATTCCTGTATCCATAATAACCGTCATCCTTTCCTGCTGTGTATTCTTGAAATTCATACCATAGTATATCAGTAGGAATAGGATTCCGGTACTATGTATTTCTGTGAGCTGGTTATAAGTATCATTTATAGCCAGCTTGTTACTTAATTTTCATTTACCCCGCTCCCTGCAGGCTCAGACCTCACAACAAAGAAAACGGCTGAGCATTTACTCAGCCGTCTTCTTTACATTTTCCTGTGTTCCGTATTGGGTCAGTATCTCGATATAGCGTCTGCCAAGGGTACTCAGCCGCATGCCTTTTCGTTTGATATAGCCGATCGTCATTTTCTCCTCCGTGTCAAGCGGAATTGCGCGGTAAGCACTGCCGTTTAATTCTTCACAGATAATACCGGAGCACAAGGTATATCCGTTCATACCAACCATCAGATTCAGCATTGTTGCACGGTCATCTGCTTTGATGATCTGCTTGTATTCCAGAGTGCTGAATACTTCTTCTGCATAATAGAACGAATTTCGTTCGCCCTGTTCAAAGGAAAGACAAGGATAATCTTTTAATTCTTCAAATGCGATCTTCTCTTTTCCTGCCAGTGGATGCTCGTTGCTCAGATACACGAATACATCACAGTCAAATAATTCCGTAAATTCCAGTCCGTTTTCTGAGAAGATCTTCTGCAAAGCCTTTCGGTTAAACTCATTTAAATATAAGATTCCAAGCTCACTCCGGTAGTCTCTTACAAACTCGATCACTTCATTTGTCCGTGTCTCATGCACAGCCAGTTCGAAATCATCCAGCCTGATCTCCTTTGCAAGCTCGATAAAGGCTTCTACCGCAAATGAATAGTGCTGCATGGATACACTGAATTTATTCTTTTTCTTTTCGTTATTTATGTATCGATCTTCGATCATCTGATTCAGTTCTACCATCTGTCTGGCATAGCTTAAAAATTCGTCTCCCTCCGCCGTGATCACGATACCACGATTGGTTCGGATAAATAATTCGATATTCAATTCTTCTTCCAGATCCCGTATCGTACTGGAAAGTGCCGGCTGGGATACATACAATTCTGCTGCCGCCTTATTCATGGATTTGGTATCTGCTATCTTTACAGCATAGACAAGCTGTTGTAATGTCATATCTGCGCCTCCCGGTTGCTTCCTTATATGTTTTCTTTTTATACAGGTACTTTATGCTTTAATATACTGTAAGACCTGTGTCCAAACAATTACGCTCATTGTACCACACCTCTTTTTTATTTTCGATATTTTCTGATCGTTTTTATAAGATTCTGTCAAAGCATAGTTCTTCAAATCGAATTTTCCGGTAAAAAAATGGTTAAAACTTTCTAAAAACGGTTGACTAAGCTTTTCATACATGATAAAAATATATCATTCAAAAAGGGAGTAGTTTCATGCTGTGCATGTGCCGATTCTCGTCAGTACGCCTTAAAAGGCCGGGGATCGGATAACCGATATATACGTTAAAACGAGACTTTTTGTGCATATTTTTTGTGCACAAAAAGTCTCGTTTTTTATTATCAATTACAAAAAACAGCATGTACCAACCAGAATTTTTCCGAAATACAAGCAGTATGTTTAAAAAAACTACTGTTCATTATCTGTCTCAGGAAAAAAAGCAAAAGAAAGGACATGGTCTTATGAAAGAAATCTATCAACTGAACAAAGAAGAATTATTCCGAACCTGCGGTAATCCGGAAGGACTTACCACTACAGATGCTAAAGAGCGACTTCAAACCTATGGTGAAAATACTCTGGTCGAGCAAAAGAAACAAAGTGTTGCTTCTGTCTTTTTTCACCAGTTTGCCGATCTGCTCGTTATCATCCTGATCGCTGCCGCGATCGTCTCTATGGCATCCGGCAACATCGAAAGTACGATTGTTATATTTGCGGTTATTATCATGAATGCGATCCTTGGTACGATCCAACATGTAAAGGCAGAAAAATCTCTTGATTCCTTAAAAGAATTATCTGCACCAAAAGCGAAAGTATTACGTGACGGAATCAAACAGGAGATTGCATCAAAAGACATCGTACCGGGAGACATCCTGCTCTTAGAAGCCGGTGATATGATCGTCGCTGATGGCCGTATCATCGAAAATTTCTCTTTACAGGTAAATGAAAGTTCTCTGACCGGAGAGTCTACAAATGTGGATAAAGACGACTCTGATATCACCGAGGATGTTGCTCTCGGTGACCGCATCAATATGGTATTCTCCGGCAGTCTTGTTACCTATGGTCGTGCAAATGTTCTCGTTACAGCAACCGGAATGCATACAGAAATGGGTAAGATAGCCACCCTTATGAATAATACAAAATCCAAAGCGACCCCACTTCAGATCAGTCTTGATAATTTCAGTAAAAAACTGGCAACGATCATTATGGTGATCAGCCTGATCGTATTCGGTCTCCGCCTGATGCAGGGCGAGAAAATACTGGATTCTCTGATGTTCGCAGTTGCCCTTGCTGTCGCTGCCATTCCGGAGGCTCTCGGTTCGATCGTTACGATCGTTCAGGCAATGGGTACCAGAAAGATGGCTGCCGATCAGGCGATCATCAAAGATCTGAAAGCAGTCGAAAGTCTGGGCTGTGTCTCTGTTATCTGTTCGGATAAAACAGGTACACTGACCCAGAACAAAATGACAGTTCAGCAGCTTTATACCTGTGATACTCTGTTAAATGCCGACCAACTGGATCTCCATATTCCGGCACATCGTTATTTTCTGTACAACTGTATCTTAAACAACGACAGCAGTATCCGGGATGGCAAGGATATCGGGGATCCGACTGAAACCTGTCTCCTTACGATGGCAAGGAAAACGAAACTATTTGATGTCGGTGTAACAGAAGAAGTTCTGCGTGATCTGATGCCGCGTCTGGAAGAGATTCCATTTGACTCCGAACGGAAACTGATGAGCAGCAAATACCTGTTGCACGGCGTACCTACGCTTCTGACAAAAGGTGCAGTCGATGTTCTTCTTACCCGTATGGATTCAATCATCACAGAGGATGGTATCCGTCCGATTACAGAGAACGACCGCAACAGAATTCTGGAACAAAATATGCAATTTTCCAGACAAGGTTTACGGGTTCTGGCACTTGCCTATAAAGAATGTTCCGATTCGGAAGTTCTGACCGCAGCCTCCGAATATGGTTATACATTTATCGGACTTGTATCCATGATTGATCCGCCAAGAGAAGAATCCATGGCTGCAGTTGCGGACGCTATCTCCGCCGGAATCAAACCGATCATGATAACCGGAGATCATAAAGTAACGGCAACCGCTATTGCCAGACAGATCGGTATCTTCCACGATGGTGATATGGCCGTAACCGGTCAGGAAGTCGACCGTATGACCGATGACGAACTTACAGATGTCCTTCCAAAGATCTCAGTCTATGCCAGAGTTTCACCGGAAAACAAGATCCGTATCGTTGATGCATGGCAGAAGAAAGGTCACATTGTCGCCATGACCGGTGACGGTGTAAACGATGCTCCCGCATTGAAAAAAGCAGATATCGGTGTCGCTATGGGAATCACCGGAACCGAGGTATCAAAGGATGCCTCAGCTATGATCCTTGCAGATGATAATTTTGCAACGATCATAAAAGCTGTCCTGACAGGAAGAAATGTTTACCGTAATATCATGAATGCCATCCTGTTCCTTTTGTCCGGAAACCTCGCAGCCATTCTGGTAGTTCTCTACTGCTCCATCATGGCGCTTGATACCCCATTCCAGCCGGTTCATCTGCTCTTTATCAATCTGCTGACCGATTCACTTCCGGCACTTGCCATCGGTATGGAACCATCCGATAAGAAATTACTTCGTAACAAACCGCGAGATCCAAAAGCAGGAATCTTCAATAAATCCTTCTCGCTCCAGCTTATTTGCTACGGTGTTCTGATCGGTATTGTTACAACCGTCGCCTTTTATCTGGGTGATTCCGTAAATGCCCTGACTGCCAGCACAATGGCATTTGCCACACTGACGCTTGCAAGATTGTTCCACGGATTTACATGCCGCAGCGAATCCTCTATTATAAAGATCGGTATCCGCTCCAACCTCTGGAGTGTCGCCGCTTTCTTCGCCGGTGTCCTGCTGCTTGGCTTTGTCCTGCTCGCACCATTTATGCATGGCTTATTCATGATTGCCGACCTGACAGTTAAAAATGTATTGAGCATTTTAGGGCTTGCATTTATCCCAACCTTTATTATCCAGATCACACGAATAATAAAAGAAGCTGTTCGTAAATAACTGCAGCGTCAAGACTTATGAAATGGTTGTGTTGTGCCTGCAAAAGTCATGACTTATACAAAGTCGAATGCCGGCTGGCGGTTTCTTTTAATAAAACTCCAGTCGGTGTTCCACCAGCTCATCTCCTTCATAGACCAGCCGCAGAGTGAAGAAACGTTGTTCATCTTCTAATAAAAGTTTTAAAAATATGGCATCTCCTGTCCAGGTCGGAAGAGATGGCACGATGCTTTTATCTACCCATTTCAGTTCTCCTTCATTGCAGGCGGTTAAGCTTCCGGTAAAGCCATCTGCTGTAAACAGACACATCAGCTCCGGCTCACAGACATCACTGATAAATGTGATCAGGCCACGGAACTGATAAGAGGTCAGTGTCAGTCCTGTTTCTTCTTTTACTTCCCGAAGCAGGCAGTCTTCCGGTCCTTCTGTTCCTTCCGCATGTCCGCCGACTCCGATCCATTTATTCTTATTAATATCTTTCTCCTTCTTTGTACGATGAAGCATCAGATATTTTCCGTCTTTCTCTATATAACATAATGTTGTCATTTTCATAGTAAGTGACATAGTCTTTCATCTCCTGTTATTTGCCATATTTACCCATATGCGCTCATTATACCTTCCCCTCGGACAAATGCAACCGATAATTCAAATACAGTTGCCATATTGAAATTATCGCTTTTCCGGTGCTATAATAAGGAGCGACAGGTTGTAAACCTGTCCGATCACAATATGTGAAGCAATTACAAAACATCGACAGTTTTGCAATTACCTATATATAACTTTATACGGAGGTATGAATATAATGAGTAAAATTGATGAAGTCAGAAGCGAAATGATGGCCGCTATGAAGGCACATGATAAAGAGAGAAAGGACGCATTATCCGCACTCCTTACAGCCCTGAAAAATAAATTTATAGACAAACGTGCTGATCTGACAGAGGAAGAAGAAAACGAAGTTGTATTAAGAGAAATCAAGCTCGCAAAGGAAACAATCGATACAACACCTGCTGATCGTACCGATATCATAGATGAATGCAAGGCAAGAATCACGGTATTCGAAGAATTCGCACCAAAGATGATGGATGAAGCAGAGATCACTGCTACGATCAAAGAAGTTCTTGCAGGTCTTGGTATCGATGCTCCAACAGCCAAAGACAAGGGTAAGATCATGAAAGAGCTGATGCCTAAGGTTAAAGGCAAAGCTGACGGAAAACTGGTCAACCAGATCCTTACATCTATGATGGCATAAGCATATCAGTCTATAAAATACCAGAAAAAACTCCATGCCGGACGTCTATATATCTTTATTCCGCAGAACACTTTCGTTCGATCCGAAACGTAACGGTACTAAACTCATCACCTACTGGTGATTCGTTAAAGACCGACGTTCCGAACAGGTCTGCTTCATAAAATATATAGACGTCCGGCATGGAGTTTTTAGTTTATATCTCAGCTTTCATGTCCTGACCCTTTGATCCACGACATAAGTTCATCAAGTTTAATCGGCTTGCTGTAGAGATAGCCCTGGAATGCATCACAGCCAAGTTTTTTCAGTTCATCTCTCTGAGCTTCATTCTCTACATATTCAGCAATAATCTTAAATTTCAAAGATCTGCCCAGATAGACGATTGATGCAATGATATCACGATTCGTTTCATTATGAATAACGTCTCTCGTCAGAGATCCATCCAGCTTTACAATGTTAAAATACTTCGTCTGCAAATAAACCAGCGACGTATGTCCCATACCAAAATCATCGATCAGGAATCTGTGACCTTTCGCCTTCAACGCTTCAATCTTTTTCGTTATATCAATGGACGAAGAAAGTGCATCCTGCTCCGTGATCTCAAGTCCGAGCTGTACATTTGGAAACTGGTATTTCTGTACAACATTTTCGATACATGCTTCAATGCCATCCCATTCCAGAGATTCATTTGTAAGATTGACCGACATCTTGAAATCATCCGGTACGATATCCCTTACCTGTGCCAGTGCCGCACCTGCCGTATCAAAGATAAATTTCTCTAACGTACTAAGTACCTTCTTTTCCTTGGCAAGCTGTATGATCAACGGAGGATAGATAAATCCAAATTCCGGATGCTCCCAACGGATCAACGCTTCTGCACCAATGCACCTGCCATCACGGTTCACCTGTGGCTGATACACTAAGAACAATTCTTTCCGTCTGATTGCTTCAACAAGTTCATCTGCCAGGATACGGGCCATATGTCCGATCTCATCTTCACGCTTTGTATATGGTGAGATGGAATTGTTCTGCTCCTCGCGCTGCATCTCCTCCACCAGTCTTTTGACATCACGTTTCAGACGCAGTTCCCGCTGTTCTTCATACATACGAATAAATGGTTTATAAATACACACACCAATTGCCAGACACAGGATCTGCAAAACTGCTCCTGCCCAGGAACCGGTAGCCTGATACCCACTCAGAATAACAGGCGTCGTCCAATCAACTTCACGTATCACGTGCGGAACAAGTCCAAAGAACATTGCAGCATAAGTGACCAGATAATTCACCATCGGTACAAGCATAAATGGGATCAGTAGAATAGGATTCAAAATCACAGGAACTCCAAATAAGACAATTTCACTGATATTGAAGACCAAACTCGGTGCTGCCATATATGCAAGATTCCGAACACCCTTCTTTTTCGCAAACAACAGGATCGCAATCACCAGACACAAAACGGCTCCCACTCCTCCCAGAAGTACAAATACATCCTGCATTGTCTTGCTGAAAATTCCGGCTGTTATATCAGAAAAATTCTGCTTGATCACTGTGTCTAACATATTGTGTCCATGAATTCCAAAGAACCATAACGCATGTGTCAGAAAAATAATGACCACTCCTGCTCCCAGTCCATTCTGTAATGGCTTTAACAGGTAATCAAAAAAGCGTTCAACCAATTCCTGAAAACCGCTTACTCCAAATAATACCTGTAACAAAATTCGAAAAAACGCAAAAAATCCAATAATGACAACTGCCGGAGCAATTCCCTCGATTGCTTCAATATAGATACCGTCCGTATTCGTACGCTGATTTTTCACCTTGAAGAAACGACTGCTCTTCATTGTGTAATAGATCTTACCGGAAATAAGCGCAACAAACAGTGCCGTAAATGCATGCATATTGCTTAACGAATGAATGGAAAAATCATCGTACTGGATTCCGAAATACCCTACCAGAGCAGCCAGTGTGATAATTACTAAAATGATAATATTTCCTGTACCTTCATAGATTTCCTGCTTTCTCCGTTTCATAATGGCATAACTGACCGTTGTTGTTACTGCCAGAAAAACAGCAAAGAACTCATTAACACTGGCATATACGAAATTCAGAATTTCCAGTACATGTCCACCACACAATTTCGCTATAAACGTCTGATATGCAGGAATCGGTAGATTGATCAACATCGCCGCCAGGTACCCGACTACAAGAAGTGGGATCATCATGATCATACCCTGTCGGATCGCACCCAGCGCGCAGCTGCTGTCAAGCCGGTCTGCCATACGCATGATCATTTTTTTAAATTTGCTCATCTTTTGTTTTAGTGCAATAATCTGGGAGTTAATTATCACACGTTCCTTTCTCTACTCTCTCACCAGATGTAGTTTTTCTGCAAGCTTCAGGATCAGGGTTCCCTTTGGCATAGCAAGGATTTCTTCCTTCGTATATCCTCCGACTGCCAGAATAGCTGCTGCATAGAAAATAACTGCAAGCAGGATTGCCAGAACAACACTGACTGAATTCATATGAATCAGGTGGTAGAAGATCTGATAACTGCCCCAGGCAACGATTCCCATAAATATCGATGCAACGGCAGGAGCAAGATAGATCTTCTTCACATCAAGCTTCGTAGACATATATTTGGATACAGATATATGATTAAAGATACATGCCAGTAATGAATACAGGATCGTTGCTGCTACCAGACCAAACAACTTCGCATCTGTGAATTTCAAAATGGCAGCAAGGAAAATCAGGTGGATCAACAATGCAAGTGTCGCATTCTTGACCGGCTCCATAACCTTTCCGATTCCCTGTAAGATACTGTTTGTAAGTGTTGATAACGAATAAAATACCACAGATATGCAGCCGGCAGTCAATGCCTTAAATACCAGCGGATCTGCACCACGGAACAACAGCGTGATGATCGGTTCTGACAACACGCCGATTCCGACTGCACATGGTATCGTCACCATCATCGTGATACTCATGGACTGATTGTATACATGATTCGTTTCCGCTTTATCCCCCTTGGTAAATGCTCCCGAAATATTTGGTATCAGGGTTGTTCCAACCGCAGATGCGATCGATACCGGAAGATTGATCAGCACCATGTACTGACCGGAAAAAATACCGTACAAATTTGCAGATTCAACACGATCTACATTTTTACTGTTTAAGACATTGTAGAAAATCTTCATATCTACTGTGGTCGTAATATTATACACAAATGCAGCAATAATGATCGGTGTTACGATCATTACGATCTGCCGGAATAACTTTCCATATGATTCTATATTCGACGAAACATCAGACTCTACTGTCTCCATGATTTCTTTTCTTCTTCCTGCATATGCGATCAGAATATAAATAATTCCACAGAGAACACCTGCCCCTGTTCCCATTGCACTGCCTGCTGCACCATATTTTGCATGTTCAGAGGTTCCCGGTACAAATGGTCTGGACATCAGATAGGCAGCCAGAACGCTGACAACTGCATTTGCAATCTGCTCTATAATCTGTGATATGGAGGTCGGAATCATCGTTTTATATGCCTGAAGATAGCCTCTGTAGATAGCAAGAAAGCCCGACAGAAATATTGTCGGTGCGAGGATCTGTAAGCTTAAAATCGCATTTGGCTGTTCCTTCACCAAAGCCGGTGCAAATGCAAATGTCAGGACAGCCGCCACCAATCCGACAGATACTACATAGATAAAAGCACATTTAAATACCCGTCTCGCATTTCTGTATTCCCCCAGGGCCAGTTTCCCTGAAATGATCTTAGAAACCGCTGTTGGAATGCTGTACGTAGCGATCATCAATATCATGGAATATATTGCATACGCTGTACCATAATATCCATTTCCCTCATCTCCGATAATCTGAAATAACGGTGACCGGTATAAGAGACCGATCACTCGGGATAATATACCTGCACCTGCCAGCACTGCCGCCTGAAAAGCAAAATTTGTTCTTATACCGGACGGCTTCTTTATTTTCTTCTTTTCATTATCATTCTGCATGATTGTTTCTCCTGATTATTTTGTAACTGACTACAAGACGATCAGCTACCATTCTATCTGGTTGCACATATTTCCGGCGTCTGCTATACTAACATCGGAAATGACACACGTTTCCAATACCCTATATATATACCAGTTTTTTATACTTATTACAAATAAAATATGTAAAAGATTTTCATAAAAGGAGGTTTTCCACCTATGGCTAATCCAAATATTCCAAAAGATCCTGTTATGCTCCTCAGCTTTATTAATATGAAGCTTCGTGATTTTTATCCGAGTCTGGATGAATTATGTACGGATCTGGATCTGAATGTAAATGATGTTTCCGAAAAACTGGCATCTGCCGGTTTTAACTACGATGGAAAATTAAATCGATTTATCTGATAAAATGCTTCTAATTCAAAGAAAATAACTATTTTATCCTATTGCAAAAGGAACGCCGGCAAATCTCTAACCGGGTATTTACCCCACAGAAATCTGCCGGCTTATTCTATCACATAAAGCTACACTATATGTGCCCTGTCATTTCTGAATATGCTACGTTTCCTACATTTGATCATCTTTGTCGTCATCACTGCTCTGTTTTTCCGCTTCATGCTTCGTTGCTGCCAACTGATCGTCAGCTTTCTCTGCATGCATCACTTTCTCAATCTGCTGATAAAGCTTCTTCGCATGCCTCTTTGCTTCGCGATCTGCCTTTGCGGCTGCTTTTTCCTCCGGAGTTTTTTTATGAAAACGGATATCCTCCTCTTCCTCTGTCAGATAGATTGGCTTTCCGGTTTCTTCATCGATCCGTTTGATCCGCTCAAATTCCGAGGACACCGATACCATATGCTTCTTTTCCAGCTTGTCGGTACATGTCTTATTGATATACATGTAGACACATGCAAATACCGGAACACCCAGTAACATTCCGTAGAATCCGAAGATACCACCGCCTACGATAACCGCGGTCAGAACCCAGAAGCTGGAAAGTCCCGTTACATCACCAAGGATCTTTGGTCCTAAAATATTTCCATCAAACTGCTGAATACACAGGATCATGATAAGCAATATGATACTCTTGATCGGATCTGCGATCAGAACAATAAACACACATGGGATCGCACCGATGATCGGACCAAAAAACGGAATTACATTTGTCACACCAATGATAACACTGATCAGCAATGCATATGGCATATCTACGATCGTTGTCAAAATAAATGTTATAATCCCGATTATGATCGAATCCACGATCTTACCATTGATAAACTGACTGAATATCTTATTTACACTTGCAAGTCCATCCAGAATGATATTCGCGTTTTTCAGTTTAAACAGTGCATAGACGATTTTCTTGCCTCTGGAAGCCAAATATTCCTTATTCGCCATCACATAGATAGATGCTACAATACCGATCAGGAAATTATAAATGAACTTCAATCCGCCCACAACACCGGAGCTGATATTCAATACAATCTTATCCAGATTCGGAACAACATCTGTATTTACCCATTTCTGTAAGCGGTCATATACAGTGTTTACGACATTCATTACCATTTCTTCGGATTCGCCAAGGTTCTTGAATTTATCATAAATGGTATTGATCGCCTTCATGATATTATTATAGTAATTATCCATATTGGATATAAGAAGATTGATACTGTCGATGACCTGTGGCACTACCATCCAGATCAAACCCGTGAGCAGACCAAGGAACAAAATGATCGTTATAATGATCGATATGGCTCTTGATACATGAAACAGTTTTTTCTTGTCTTTGATCACCCGATCCTGTAAGATCGTATGACACAGGCGATCAAAAAAGATAAGCACCGGATTCAACAAAAAAGCGATCACAAAACCAATTATAATCGGTGCTGCCGCCCCGGTTATCGTATCCAGTACCTTCCGAAAGCCTGTCCACTCCTCCAATATCTTATTAAATACAAGCGCTGCTGCAATTACCAGAAATATGATCGTTCCCGCCTTAAACAGCCGTCTTTTTTTTTCATTTCCCAATTTTGTCTGATAACCTTTCCCTTTCCGCATTCAAAACCCAACATCGGATATGTCGTTTCATTCCATTCCTGTAACAACACATCAATGGATTTATTCTTACATATAATTATAAACAACCTGAAAAAATTATATACTGTTTCAAAAAGTCAAGCAATAGCATTTCCTATTTTTAATAGATTTAAAATAGATTTAACCATGACTTTACCAAATCCAAAATCGTTCAAAAAATGAACCTTAAATAACCCTATATTTTTGAAAAAAGCATTGTCGATATCTGGGTTACATAGTAAAATAGTGACATGTTTAAGGGTTCTTAACAAACCACAAAACTTATTTTGCCTAAGACCGGGGAGGCATAAAGGAGGTGTTCTTATGGAAAATGAATTAATCTGTCAATTAATTATCTGGTCCGTTATCTTTATGGTCTGTATAATTATCGAAATCATTACTCTCGGACTTACAACCATCTGGTTCGCGGGAGGAGCTTTGGTATCTGCGATCTCTGTATTCTTTGGTACATCACTGATCATCCAGATATTGATCTTTGCAGTTATTTCATTAGTTCTTCTGTTTACTACAAGGCCTGTGGCTTTAAAACATTTCAAATTATCCGATATGGAAAAAACAAATGTTGAAAGTCTGGTCGGCAAACAGGTGATCGTATCTGAAACCATTGATAATCTAAAGGCTACCGGGCAGGTAAAAGTAAATGGTCTCGAATGGACCGCACGTGCTGCTGATGAAACTGATATTATTCCCCAGGGAACCGAAGTCACGATCAATGAGGTTTCCGGCGTAAAACTTATTGTCAGCAGAATATAATTTATTTAATTTGACAGATACTATATCTGTCGCCACTTAAAGGAGGTACTTATTATGGATTCACCACTCACATGGCTGGTAATTATCTTAGTATTCATTGCTATCATTATTATCTGCAGCACAATCAAGATCGTCCCACAGGCACATGCTTACGTTATCGAACGTCTGGGAACCTACTGCGGTACATGGTCCGTAGGTCTTCATATGAAGATGCCTATTATCGATAAGATCGCACGTCGTGTTACCTTAAAGGAACAGGTTGTAGACTTCGCTCCACAGCCGGTTATCACGAAAGATAACGTTACAATGAGAATCGATACTGTCGTTTTCTTCCAGATCACAGATCCAAAGCTTTTCTGCTATGGTGTTGAAAATCCGATCATGGCAATCGAAAACCTGACAGCCACTACTCTCCGTAACATTATCGGTGATCTCGAACTTGACCAGACACTGACATCCAGAGAGACAATCAACACAAAGATGCGTGCTACTCTGGACGAAGCAACTGATCCTTGGGGCATCAAGGTAAACCGTGTTGAGCTAAAGAATATTATCCCACCTGCAGCGATTCAGGATGCCATGGAAAAACAGATGAAGGCAGAACGTGAAAGACGTGAACAGATCCTGAAAGCAGAAGGTGAAAAGAAATCTGCAATCCTTATTGCAGAAGGTAACAAACAGTCCGTTATCCTGGAAGCAGAAGCTGAGAAGCAGTCACAGATTCTTCGCGCAGAAGCTAAGAAGGAAGCAACGATCCGTGAAGCTGAAGGTCAGGCACAGGCTATCCTCGCTGTACAGCAGGCAAATGCAGACAGTATCCGTCTCTTAAATGAATCTGCTCCATCTAATCAGGTTCTTACGATCAAGAGTCTGGAAGCATTCGCAAAGGCTGCTGACGGCAAGTCAACCAAGATCATTATTCCATCTGATATTCAGGGTGTTGCAGGACTTGCAACTTCATTATCGGAATTAGTAAAAACAGAGAAATAAGATTGAACTGATTCATTGGTAATATTAAAAACTGCCACTGTCAGAATGAAACCGTTATTGGGTAACCATTCTGATAGTGGCAGTTTTTATTTTATCTATTATCCTTACAATTACTCCATGCTTTCATCCGCCCAGCTCTTTATCATTGCTATCTCTCTTGCATATCCGGCATCATCATTTGGTGTTTCTAAGATAAACGGTCTGCCTGCAAGCAATGGATGCGTTACGATCCGTTTTAATGCTTCTGCTCCGATCTCACCCTCTCCGATCTTCTGATGTCGGTCTTTGTGTGAATCTCTCACATTCATGCTGTCATTTAGATGAACAGCCTTTAAGCGGTCAAGTCCGATGATCTGATCAAACGTGTGAAGTACACCATCCAGATCTTCCACAAGATCATAGCCCCCATCCCATGTATGACAGGTATCAAAGCATACCCCGATCTTATCCTTGCAGTCAACCAGCTCTATGATACGTTCCAGTTCTTCAAAATTTCTTCCGACTTCCGAGCCTTTGCCTGCCATTGTTTCAAGTAATACAACTGTACTCTGAGTCGGTTTGATCGCATGATTTAATGCGTCAGCAATTACCGGTATGGCTTCTTCTGCCCCCTGACCAACATGTGCGCCCGGATGGAAATTATAATAATTTCCCGGAAGATACTCCATCCGCTCCATATCATCCTTTAAGATATTCCATGAGAACTCCCGAATATCCGGTTTTGCCGCACAGACATTCATCGTATATGGTGCATGTGCGACCAGTTTTCCAAAATGATGCTCCTCCATCAGGGAACGTAACCGTTCCGCATCTGCCGGATCGATCTCTTTCGCCTTTCCGCCCCGTGGATTTCTTGTAAAAAATGCAAATGTATTTGCACCAAGTTTTAATGCCGCCTTTCCCATCGCCTCAAAGCCTTTGGAGGACGACAGGTGATTTCCTATATATATCATGTTGTTTCTCTCCTTCTTATAATATAAATATGGCTATGTCATAAGACATAGCCATATTTGTGAAACCACCAGCAGCGGTTTCAACGTTTTTACAACTTCCACTTATAGGTAGGACTCACCTTGTAAGGAAATTATTATATTAGAATACCTTAGTTGTTCTTATAGTAGTTGATCAGGCAGCCATCCATGATGATCTGTCTCTCATCATCGGTCAAGCTTCCAAGCTTCAGGTCTAATTCCTTGAAGTCTTTATTTACCACATATGCCTTGATGATCTCATTCTTATTCTGAACAGCCTCACGGATACCCGGAATAAATACATAATCATCATTATCAAATGCGAAATCTTCCTCCATGATGAATGGAAGCATACCCCAGTTGATCAGGTTGGATCTGTAACGCTTTGTTGCATATTCCTTAGCAATATTTGCCCAGCCGCCAAGTACCTTCTGGCAGGAAGCAGCCTGCTCTCTGGCAGAGCCGTCACCCGGCTTTACAGCAAAGATCGTACTGCCGTAACCGGTATTGGAACCTGTGATCTCACGATCTGCAAATTTTGCTTTGATTTCTTTCATCATAGGCTTCATGGATTCATCTGCCTTGCAGAAGCATCCAAGTTCTTCTCTCTTCTTCTCAACTGCCTGAATTGCCTTTGCACGGCCTACATATTCAGGATCTTTTCTGGATAAAGTGAACTCAGCAAGTCCAAGCGGATTTGAACGATAGGAAGATGTCTCACCAGATGGAATAAGTTCATCTGTAGTTGTTACAGGATCGTTAATAACAGATGCAACCTTTAATAACAGGTTATCTGTCAGTGCGATCATCTCCGGCCAGTCTTTGATATTCGGACCAAACTTGATCTCAACAGATGGATCAGCCTTGCCGACACCATTGTAAACTCGTCTGTCATAAATGCTCTTATCGAAGAAATATTTCTGTCCCTTGTATTCAACATCCAGATCTGTAGCTGCTGTAAGGTATCCCTTGTTAGCTGCTGTCGCTGCGATCGATCGTGCATCCATAAGTGCAACGGATGAGATCTGACCATTCTGAATCTTGGAACCTTCACGGTTCGGGAAGTTTCTGGTTGAATGACGGATTGATAATGCATTATTTGCAGGTGTATCTCCGGCACCAAAGCAAGGACCGCAGAATGCTGTCTTAACGATCGTACCTGTCTCGATCAGGTCAGCCAGTACACCGTTCTTTGCAAGCTCCATATAGATAGGAGTTGATGCAGGGTATACAGATAATGTAAATTCATCTGCACCGATGCTTCTTCCACGGATGATATCCGCTGCCTGACAGATGTTCTCGAATCCACCACCGGCACATCCGGCAATGATTCCCTGTTCTACATATAACTTGCCATCACGGACTTTATCCTTTAATGTGAAGTCAACCTTACCGTCCAGACTAACCAGTGCGCGCTTCTCGCAGTCGTCTAAGATGTCCATCAGGTTTGCATTTAATTCTTCAATTGTATATGTATTGCTTGGATGGAATGGCATAGCGATCATTGGTTTTACCTTTGACAGATCCACATATACAACGCCATCATAGTAAGCAACTGGGCCCGGATTCATTTCCTTGTATGCTTCCGGTCTATAGTGTGTATCATACCACTCCTTGATCTTCTCATCTGTCTTCCAGATAGAGGACAGGCAGGTTGTCTCGGTTGTCATTACATCGATACCGATACGGAAATCAGCAGATAATTTATCAACACCAGGTCCTACGAACTCCATTACCTTATTCTTAACATAACCACACTGGAAGGTTGCACCGATGATCGCAAGAGCAACGTCCTGAGGACCTACTCCCTTTGCAACTTCTCCGTCCAGATAGATTGCTACTACACCGGGCTTAGCTACATCGTAAGTTCTGCATAAGAGCTGCTTTGCAAGCTCTCCGCCGCCTTCGCCGATCGCCATTGTACCGAGCGCACCATAACGGGTATGGCTGTCAGAACCAAGGATCATTGCACCACATTCTGCAAGCATTTCTCTTGCGAACTGATGGATAACAGCCTGATGAGGCGGAACATAGACACCACCGAATTTCTTTGCGCAGGAAAGGCCAAACATGTGATCATCCTCATTGATCGTACCACCAACTGCACATAAGGAGTTATGACAGTTTGTAAGGACATAAGGAATCGGGAATTCTTTCAGTCCTGAAGCTCTTGCTGTCTGGATGATACCTACAAATGTTATATCATGAGAGGTCATCTTATCGAATTTAATCTTAAGATTGTCCATATTGTCAGATGTGTTGTGCTTCTCCAGGATACCGTATGCCATAGTATTCTTTGCAGCTTCTTCCTTGGATGGAGCTGTACCTAACTTCTGTGTAAGGATCGCATTTGCATCGGCATTGTCTTCTACAAGCTCTGTGCCATTTAAAAGATAAGCACCATTGTCAAATAATTTAATCATTCTATTTCCTCCTGATTTGTTGGTGATTCTTTTTCTCATTTTGTCAATCGCTGTTTATTTTAACACAAATCGGCATAGTTGTGAACAACTATGCCGATGAAAGTTTTCATTATTATATTTTTAATCATCCTGCTTCAACCGGAACCCCGAATGAGCACCACTGCTTTTATTCTGTGAAGCACTTTCAGAAAGATCCGCAGTCTGAGGTTGTTCATGATTCATGGTAGTCTCATCTACATTCTCTGCCATCTGTGTTGTATATGGTGTTGTATATGGTGCTGTCTGGTAGTCCGTGACCGCATTTTCATTCGCCGGAACGGTCGCTTCATCTGTAAATGCACCTGTAACCACCTGCATTCTCTTATGGAGTTCTTCCATTCTCTGCGCTTCCTCCTGCGCTTCCAAACGGGCTTTCTCTAACTTCTTCCGTTTCATCTTCCGGTCAAGCAGCCAGATATATAATGCAAACCCTGCCGCGATCACTCCGATGATCGACCAGATCATAATCGCATTATAATTCGGGAACATTCTATAATATTCCGCTGCCGTCTTTCCTGTCACATCCATAGAAACTTCTGCATCGGAACCGCCATGATCATGTCCCTGCCAGTCCGCATCAGATTTAAGGAAATAATCATATCCGACATTCTGTCCACCAAGATCATCCCATGTCAGATCGATATTATACCAGTGTCCATCCACCTGAACCCGATTCCACAGATGCTCGGATTCCAGTCCATAACCGTATTCACAGGTAACCGGGACTCCGGCCTTTTTCATAATGATATAAAATGCCAGCGCATATCCATTACATGCCGAATCTCCTCTGTACAGAGTATTACATGCACCACCGGATGAGCGGTTATATTCATTATGTAAGATAATATAATCATGTACCGCTTTCACTTTCTCGTAATCTGACAGCCCCTTTATCTTCCCCGAAATCTGACCGGAACGGATAAATACAAGAAAGCTTTTTAACCGGCTCATATGATTGATCCTTACCGCTACTTTTTCTCCACCTGAATCCGGCGTATATACATAAGAAAATGCATAAAATTCTCCACCTGCATACATATTCTTTTCCATCAGCTTGTCAAGGACCGACTGATAATCCATATACGGTTCCCCTGTTGTCTTTAGCGTAACCGTATTCTTATACCTTGAAGCGGCTGTTGCTACTGCATCATTGATCTCTTCGTATGTTGACAGTCTTCCTGTCGATACCGGCAGCATCTTTAAAACGACACAGTAAACAATAAACAACAGAATGATTCCCTCAATTACGATCTTTACTTTTTTCCCCTTTGACATTTTTCTCTCCTCTTTTTTTACATTCTTGGTGCGATTCATTATACCTCATTTTTCATTATGACGAAATTCTGTTATCTGCACTTTTCCGTCTTTTATTCGTTCAAATTTCTTCTCTTATTTACAAAAAAATTTTTATTTACTTCTTATTTATACATGATATAATAAAAAAGTCTACGTTTTATTAAGAATTTTTTTCAATAAACCTTCTATTTGTCTGAAATAATAGGGGAAATCATTTCTATATTCATTCTGACATATCGATGCGTTTATAGTCACAAGGAGAGATTAAAAAGTGAAAGATACGATTGAGATCAGATGGCATGGCCGGGGCGGCCAGGGTGCCAAAACTGCTGCTCTGCTGCTTGCAGACGTAGCTTTTAAAACAGGAAAATACGTTCAGGGTTTTCCGGAATATGGTCCGGAGCGAATGGGTGCGCCGATCACTGCTTATAACAGAATCAGCAGCGATCCGATCCGCGTTCATTCCAATATCTACACCCCACAGTATGTTGTTGTCGTTGACGAGTCCCTCTTGGAATCCGTGGATGTAACCGCCGGATTAAAAGAAGATGGTGCGATCGTCATTAACACCCCAAAGACACCGGATGAGGTTCGTCCTCATTTAAATGGCTACAAAGGAAAAGTTTATACATTAGATGCCCGGGAGATCTCGATGCAGACACTCGGCAAGAACTTCCCGAATTCTCCTATGCTTGCTGCTATCGTTGCAGTCAGCGGTATCATGGAGCAGGATGATTTCCTTGCAGATATGAGACTTTCCTATCAGCACAAATTTGCAAAGAAGCCTGAGGTTATCGATGGAAATATGAAAGCCCTTGAGCTTGCATTTAAGGAGGTAACCAAGTAATGAGAACAGATATCAGCAGAATACATGAAAAAAGTAAATATACAGAAATCACACCCGGTAACCATGTGTACGGCGGTGGTACTTCCAAAGCATTTAACACAGGTGAATGGAGAACTGCTACTCCCGTCATAGATGAGAGCAAATGTGTACACTGTCTGTTATGTGCACCGGTCTGTCCGGACAGCTGCATCCCGGTCGTAGGCGGCAAACGTCTTGACTTCGATCTGAACCACTGCAAGGGCTGCGGTATCTGTGCTTATCAGTGTAAGTTTGGTGCTATTACGATGAAGGAGGGCAAATAAATGGGTATCAGAGAACGTTTATCAGGAAATGAAGCGGTGTCTTATGCGATCAAGCAGATCAACCCGGATGTCATGCCGGCATTCCCGATCACCCCTTCTACAGAGATTCCACAGTTTGTTTCTACATATATTTCAAACGGTGAGATCGATACAGAGTTTATTCCGGTCGAGAGTGAGCACAGTGCTATGAGTGCTGCGATCGGTGCAAGTGCTGCCGGTTGTCGTGTCTTAACAGCAACCTCTTCCTGCGGTATGGCGCTGATGTGGGAGGAGCTCTATGTTGCAGCTTCCAATCGTCTGCCGATCGCACTGGCTCTTGTAAACAGAGCTTTATCCGGCCCGATCAATATCAACTGCGACCACTCAGACAGTATGGGTGCAAGAGATACCGGATGGATCCAGATCTATGCAGAGAATAATCAGGAAGCTTATGATAATTTCGTACAGGCTTACCGGATCGCAGAACACAAGGATGTCCGTCTTCCGATCATGATCTGTCAGGATGGTTTCATCACCAGCCACGCGGTTGAGAATATCGAACTGTTAGAGGATGACAAGGTAAAAGCATTTGTCGGTGAATACAATCCGGAACAGTACCTGTTGAATCCAAAGATGCCTATGGCAGTCGGTCCATATGCAACTTCTCCATTCTATATGGAATCCAAAATGAATCAGAACGAAGCTATGAAGAATGCCAAGCAGGTGATCCTGGATGTTGCGAATGATTTCGCAAAGATCTCCGGCAGACAGTACGGCTTCTTTGAGGAATATAAATTAGAAGATGCTGATTATGCGATCGTTATGATCGGTTCCGCAGCAGGAACGACAAAAGAAGCAATCGATGCATTGCGCGCACAGGGCAAGAAGGTCGGCTTATTAAAGCTCCGTGTCTTCCGTCCATTCCCCGGTGAAGAAATTGCAAAGGCGCTGGCTCATACAAAAGCAGTTGCGATCTTAGACCGTTCCGAAGGCTTCCGTGCAGGCGGCGGTCCTTTATCTGCTGAGATCAAGGAGCACCTGTATGATATCGGAGCTTCTACAAAGGCTGTCAGCTATATCTACGGTCTTGGTGGCAGAGATTATACAACAGTGGAAGCAACCGATGTATTTAACCAGTTAGAGGAAATGATCGAGCAGGGCAAGACCATTCCGCAGTATCAGTATATTGGACTTAGAAAGTAAGGAGGTAAGACAAAATGGCATATAATTTTAAAGAAGTAATGAACAAGCCTGAGCGTCTTGCTCCAGGTCATAGAATGTGTGCAGGCTGCGGCGGTACGATTGCAGTTCGTAATGTACTCCGTGCCCTTCATGAGGGTGACAAAGCAGTTATCGGTAACGCTACCGGATGTCTGGAGGTTTCCACCTTCATGTATCCATATACTGCTTACGAAGACAGTTACATTCATAATGCATTTGAAAATGCAGGTGCTACCCTTTCCGGTGTAGAGACTGCTTATCATGTATTAAAGAAAAAGGGTAAATTAGATGAAACATATAAATTCATAACATTTGGCGGTGACGGCGGTACTTATGATATCGGTCTTCAGTCTTTATCCGGTGCTATGGAGCGTGGTCATGACATGGTATATGTCTGCTACGATAATGGTGCTTACATGAATACCGGCATCCAGCGTTCTTCCGCTACTCCGATGTATGCAGATACAACAACCACTCCTGTCGGTTCCCAGTCAAACGGTAAGATGCAGAACCGTAAGGATCTGGCACAGGTTATGGCAGCTCATGATATCCCTTATGTCGGTCAGACTACTCTGCTTGGTAATATGCGTGATATCTATGAGAAATCCGAAAAAGCCATCTATACACCGGGTGCTGCTTTCTTAAATGTTATGGCTCCTTGTCCTCGTGGCTGGCGTTATCCTACCGAACAGATCATGGATATCTGTAAGCTGGCGGTTGAGACCTGCTACTGGCCTTTATTTGAAGTCATCGAAGGCAAATGGATCTTAAGCTATTCTCCTAAGAAGAAGCTTCCGATCGAGGACTTCTTACGGACACAGGGACGTTTCAAGCATTTGTTCAAGCCTGAAAATGAGCATTTACTCGTTCAGTATCAGGAGGAAGTGGATCGCCGTTGGGAGGATCTGCTGTTCCGCTGTTCGAAGAACTAATCACACATACGAAAATAAATCAGCCCTTGGGGTTATAATATACCCCAAGGGCTGATTTATTTTCTGCCTGTCTCACTTATTCTATACCTATGAAAAGTTCGTCGCATATAGCGACTCACTAAGAACCGACGCTCCCAAAGGCTTGCTTTATGAATAGTAACACACACCATAGCAGGGATTCTGTTTTTTATTAGTCGATAACTTCTTCAGCTCCACAGCTACAAACTCTCTTGTGTAAAGTAATAGTACCAACAACCCACTTTTTCTGCATTTTACAGCTGTATCCGTTCCCGCCTTTTCCAACTGATATAGCCATACATATCATTGATAAAGAAGATACCAAAATTCACAACGACTGGGATATAGGCAGGATTCTTCATGGATGCCAGCACCCATAAAATGATCAGCACGATATCATTTGCCGCATACCATACTGCATAATACGAGGAACGGAGCATCGTAAGTGCCGCTGCCAGAAAACTGGTTATGATCGATATGGTGCTGAATATAATATTCGGGGTATCGAATACAACTAAAATATAATAAAATACTGCCGTTACGATCACGCCGGATATAATAAGCCCTATGATGTGCTTCCGGTTCAGCTTCTGGATCTTTACGACATTTTCGTTTCCGCCGGACGGATTTCTGAGCCATGTGATCATAGACCAGATCGCCATAGGCATTGTCATGCCAAGATATGTAATCATCTCGCCCCAGTAATGGAACCGGTAGGAAATGATCCCATAAAGGATGCTGAATATCACCATCAGGATCTGCGCCCATACATTTCCCTTTGCTGCAAAGATCAGCGAAGTTACACCCACTAATGCAGCTACCAGAGTCAGCAGATCAAAATCTGTTGTCAGTAAGTTCGATACGCATACGATACAAATAGATCCTAACCAGATGATCCATTCCTTCTTTGTTAATTCTTTTATTGGATTGTTCATGTTTTCTTTCTCCTGTGCCGCTATTCTAATATATAATCATAATTTCCGCAAGAATCCGCAAAAAAATACCCCATGGCGATCATCGGTTCTCAAAATTCTGAGTACCGATGATCTGTCATGAGGTATCTTCATTATGTATCAGCTTACAGCTTTGTTACATTTGCAGCCTGAGGTCCTTTTTCTCCCTCAATTACTTCGAACTCAACTTTGTCGCCTTCCTCCAATACTTTGAAACCAGACATATTTAAAGCTGAGAAATGTACAAAAATGTCATCACCATTCTCATCGCTGATAAATCCATATCCCTTTTTTGCATTAAACCATTTTACTGTACCTGTTTTCATTTGAATTTCCTCCTAAAACTTAATACCTGGAAAACTAAAGAGGCACAGAGCTTCTCGCTCTGTGCCTCTTTGCACTTCTCCTGTATTATATTGCTTGGATTATCTTTTTGCAAGTGTTTTTTATAAATTTCTTTTTCATTGACCAAATCTTACATCCGGCATATCCTTCTCGTGCTCGCCGATCATCTTCTCCATCCAGATCATATCGTACCATTCACCAAACTTATAGCCGCTGTTATGAAAACGCCCAACCAGCGTAAAGCCCATTTTTTTATGGAATCTGTAACTGTCATCCGTCAGATGTCCGCTCTCTGCTGCCGGACTTGCGATACAGGCATTCATGTTCAGGATTCCCATTTCCTTCAGTAGTTTTTCCAGATTCTCATATAGGGCTTTGCCAAGCCCCAGCTGCCTGCAGTCTTTTCGGATATATATCGTTGTTTCCACTGACCAGTCATATGCCTTTCTGTCTTTGAAACCTGCTGCATATGCATAGCCTGCGATTTTCCCATCCACGACTGCCTTTATGTATGGATACTTTGCTGAGATCTGCTCGATCCTGTTCCTGAATTCATCTACAGACGGTACTTCATATTCAAATGATATTGCTGTTTCTTCTACATAGGGTGCATAGATTGTGAGAAGCTCCTCCGCATCCGCTGTACTTACTTTTTCTATCTTCATGTCTTCTCCTTATGCCTACAAAAAATGCTGAACCGCACAAGTACGATCCAGCATTTTTTATTATTTCTTAGTAGTCTTCTTTGAAACTGCCGCTTTTGTCTGTGCAGGCTTTGTCTTACTTACTGTTTCTTTTGTCTTTGTCGCAGCCGTCTTCTTCTCCGGCTCCTTTTTTACAACTTCCGTCGTCTCTACATCCTTCTTTTCCGTTGCAGTTTTCTTCGCAGCCGTTTTCTTCTCAGCCGCGCGTTTTGCTGCTGCCGCTTTCTTTTCTGCCTCTTTCTTCTTCAGAATATCCTCCGGTGTTACATCGGTGTAATCATATTCCAGAACAACAGCAGAAAGTGGCGGTACTGTTACACTGATCGAATAAGGCATACGTTCTGTCTTCTTATCGATAGCCTTGATCTTACCACTGTTTAATCTTCCTGCTCCGCCAAACTGTACGTCGTCGGAATTCAGGACTTCTTTATATGTTGTGAAGCAAGGTGCTCCAACTTCATAATTATCATATTCAACCGGCACGAAATTGCAGATAAATAACAACTGCTTACTCGGTGTAGAACCTCGACGGATAAACGAAACCACACCCTTATCCGGATGGTCACAGTCGATCCACTCAAAGCCCATCACATCGCTGTCATTTGCATATAACGCATCATTCGCATTGTACAGATTATTTAACGCTTTTACCCAACGCTGTACACCCTGATTCAACGGATTGTCAAGGACAAACCAGTCAAGACTTCTTGCCTCGCTCCACTCGCGCGGCTGTGCAAATTCCTGACCCATGAATAACAGCTTTTTGCCCGGATGGCCATACATATAACCATATGCCAGACGAAGATTTGCAAATTTCTGAGGTTCGCTTCCCGGCATCTTATTGATCATTGAACATTTCAGATGTACGACCTCATCATGTGAAATGACAAGAACATAATTCTCTGCATATGTATAGGATAAGCTGAAGGTCAGCTTGTTATGGTTAAAGCTTCTGAAATATGGATCCATCTTCATATACTCGAGGAAGTCATTCATCCATCCCATATTCCATTTGAACAGGAAGCCAAGTCCGTTCATGGATGCCGGAGCAGTCACACCGGCCCATGCAGTTGATTCCTCTGCGATCAGGAATGCTCCCGGATTCTTTTCTTCCATAACTGCATTAATATTCTGCAGCAGCTTAATTGCATCCAGGTTCTCATTGCCGCCATTTTCATTTGGAAGCCACTGTCCATCCTGCTTACCATAGTCCAAATATAACATGGATGCAACAGCATCTACCCGTAACGCATCGATATGGAACTTCTCTACCCAGAAAAGTGCATTTGCGATCAGGAAGTTTGCAACCTCTGCTCTGCCATAATCAAAAATATAAGTACCCCAATCCGGATGCTCGCCCCTTCTTGGATCCGGATGCTCATAGAGCGGCATACCATCAAATCTGCCAAGTCCGTGTGCATCCTTCGGGAAATGTGCAGGTACCCAGTCTAAGATGATACCGATTCCCTTACTATGTAAATAGTCAATAAAATACATGAAATCTTCCGGCAATCCGTATCTGGATGTCGGTGCATAATAATTCGTTACCTGATAGCCCCAGGAACCATCAAACGGATACTCTGCGATACCCATGATCTCCACATGTGTATAGCCCATATCCTTTACATAATCCGCAACCATCGGAGCTAACTCTCTATAACTGAAGAAGCCGCTGTCATCGTCTTCAACTTTCTTTCTCCATGAACCGAGATGCATCTCATAGATGGTCATCGGCATCTTCATGCGATCTGTTCTGCTGTAGGTTTTTCTCTTATTTACCCATGCAGTATCCTTCCACTTGTAGGTCGTCAGATCTGCAACAACCGAACCATTGTCCGGACGCATCTGTGCCTGATTTCCGTATGGATCACTCTTATATAAGATCTCATCATAACGGGTCAGAATCTGGTATTTGTATACTGCGCCGGAAAGCACATTTGGAATAAACAGCTCATAGATTCCACCGTTTGGTCGAAGCTGCATCGGATGTAAATTACCATCCCACATATTGAAATCACCGACAACACTGACTCTCCGCGCGTCCGGAGCCCATACTGCAAAATAGGTTCCCTTTACGCCATCGATCGTCATCGGATGTGCTCCAAATTTATTATAGATCTCGTAGTGCTTGCCTTCTGCAAATAAATAAGAATCAAAATCTGAAATCTGGCTGTCAAATGCATATGGATCTGCTGTCGTAACAGTCGTTCCATCCTCATAAGTTGTCACCAGATTGTATTTTGTTCCGCTAAATTCCTTCTTAGGGAAAAAGATCGCATAAAATCCCTCATCCGTTACCTTCTCCATCGTATGAACTTTTTTACCTGTTCTGGATGTAACCTTCACTTCCACCGCATGTGGACGATAGGCTGTGATGATCTGTCCTTCCCCATATTCATGAATACCCAGCAGATGCTTTGGTGCATTCAGTTTACCTGCGATCAGTTCATCATACAGTACCCAGTTGATCCAATCGTTGATTCTCTTGTTCATATAACCCTCCTGAATATATTAGAATTTGTGTGGCTGTGTCTTTCGCCAGCTTATCAGTCGTACTATGATCGTAATAACAAGTCCGGCAAGTATCACTCCTGTATAGATCAGGAACATCCGAAGTCCCAGATTATCCGGGATCAGCGCGATCAGTCTGTCATCCCCTGAGAAAAATACATCATACCTGCCTTTAAATACCATCTCACGAACGCCATAGAAAATGCCGCTTCCGGATACCGCGAGCAGGATCAGTGATACTATTCCGATCACACTTGCTGCAACGCCGCCCCATACGACACACTCATACATTCGTCTTTTCTTTACTGCCAGAAATCCTATGATAAGCAGGATCACCGACAGGAACATCATTCGTTTCGCCTCATCCTTCACCTTCTTCAACTGTCTAAGCTGCGTCAGGTTATAGTCGCAAAGCTTCACATTTCCTTTATCAAAATCAACATTATTTCCGGTTTCCTTCAGTCCATCCGCAATGATGCTGTACTCCAGCCACGCCTCGAACTCCGTCAGAGCAGTTTCCGAACCATCTGCTCCATCTGTCTCAAATGTTCGTCCGGTCATCTCTGATGTGTACTCTGCCTCACTGATATTCACTCCCTGGAATGAGATAAACACCGCAGACGACACGATCAGCATTACAACTGCGATCGCAAGGATCACCTGAAAAAATCTATATTTAAACATGATTATCTATCCTGATTTCTATTCTAAAGTCTTATTTGACACATCAAATAAATTATATCGTTCTTATTACGCACATTAATTATTTTACCATTTTAATTGACTTGTGTAAAGAAAACATACTGCTTTCTTCATTATATATTTCTACCACATACTGTCTTCGCTCTTAAAATTACATTTTATTCAACTCATATTACTTTGATCCGTAAAGACTTGGCAGATGATCGTATCTTAATCTGTATTTGATTTCAGGCAATGAATTGCCGGTCAGATAATATAATGCAATGACATAGAAAAGATTTCGTTATGAGGTTTGTGCTAACTGTCAGCACCAAGCCCATGTTTGAGTCCATACGGACGAGTTTGGGCGACTGCCGACAAATCAGTGCACGAACCGAATAGAAATCTTTACTGTCTTACATTATATTATCTGACCGCCATTCCATGTCTGAAATCAATTTTCAATTAACAACGATCATCTGCCAAGTTCACGCAGGTCAAAGTAATATGGGCAGATGTCCTCATAGTGTCCATCCTTCATGCGAAAACCACCTGGAATCGTTCCAAGCTGCGTAAATCCAAGCCTCTCATAGAGGTGTCTTGCATGCACATTTGTAGCCACCACCGCATTAAACTGCAGCACCAGATAATCATACGCCTTTGCCTGTACCAGACAGTCAGACACCAACTTCTCTCCGATATGAAGTCCTCTTACATCCGCATCTACCGCATAGCTGGCATTGCAGATATGACCGCAGCGTCCGACATTATTTGGATGCAGGATATAAAGTCCAAGCACCTTTCCTGTGTCTGTATCCTCTGCCACCGCAGTATAGGTCTGGCCTGCAAAGAATCCCCTGCCTGTCTCCTCTGTCAGGTCATCCTCCTGTGGAAAAGCAACTCCATCATCTACCACACGGTTCCAGATGCGGTTCATCTCCTGTATGTCTGAATCTTTATATTCTCTGATCTGTATATTCATCTTTCGTCCTTCTTTCTTATTTTATGCATCATTATAAGCCCGTATCAAACAGGCTTCAAGAATATAAATATAGACAATCCACAAAAATCATCTTAAAATGCATATAATGAAAATCTGCTTGACTGGAAACTGCGAAGGGACGAACTTCTTCTCTGTGAAAGCAGTCTGTACGGATGAAAGGAGTACAACCACATATGTTATTTGAACTGATAAAAGATCATTTATTCTTAAGTACATATATCCTGATCAATCTGATCGTATTTTTCCTGTATGGCATCGACAAATGGAAAGCCATCCACCACAAGTGGCGCATCCCGGAAGCCCACCTGATCCTCGCCGGAGTGTTCGGAATCTTTGGTGCGATTCTTGGTATGCTGTTATTCCGACATAAAATCAGGAAGCCCAAATTCTACATTGGGCTTCCTGCAATCTTCATTCTTGAACTTATGTGTGTGATCTTATACTTGAAATATTTTTAATTAATGGTGCATCAAAGTTCCGTACATCTCCGGTCTGCGGTCACGGAACACGCCCCATTCTCTACGCATCTGTGCGATCGCATCCAGATCAAATTCATGGACAAGCACAGATTCTGTCTCACGGTCTGCCTCCTCCACGATCGTTCCGGTCTGATCTGCGATAAAGGAAGAACCGTAAAATGTCATTGAAGATTCATCGTCCGTCTCGGTTCCGATACGGTTCGATGCGATCACCGGCATGATATTGGCTGCTGCATGTCCCTGCATCGCATGCTGCCAGTGTGGTTTCGAATCAATGTTTAATGTAGGCTCGCTTCCGATCGCAGTCGGATAGAACAACAGCTCTGCACCAAGAAGTGCCATGCTTCTGGCAGCCTCCGGGAACCATTGATCCCAGCAGATGCCAACGCCGATATCTGCATATTTTGTCTTCCATACCTTAAATCCGGTATCTCCCGGTGTAAAATAAAACTTCTCCGCATATGGAAGTCCATCCGGGATATGGGTCTTACGATATGTTCCAAGGATCGTTCCATCTGCATCAATGATCGCTATTGTATTAAATGCTGTATTTCCCGCCTTTTCATAAAAACTGATCGGCAGAACAACCTGAAGCTCTTTTGCAACCTCGGTAAATCGTTTTACTGCTGCATTTTCTGAAAGTGGCTTTGCCAGATCAAAATATTCAAATTTCTGCTTCTGACAGAAATACGGAGTTTCAAATAATTCCTGTAACAAGATAATATTTGCTCCTTCTGCTGTTGCCTTTCGAACCAGCTTCTCTGCCTTGTCTAACACTTCTTCTCTATTCCAGCTACAGCTCATCTGGGTAGCCGCTACCTTTACCTTTCTCATACTCATATCCTCCTGTTATCAAAATATCTATATACTGTTATCAGAACATCTTATTTCTTTATCCTATATTTTCTGCCATTGATTTCCGGCTTACCTTCTACTTACATCTGCCAAATCTATCTTCCGCCGGTTGTCTGTTTGCAACGGCTTATATTCCACTCGCACCTGCCAGATTGTTCAGTCTGTCATATATCGTCTGTCCCTCAAATATATTCCATACCACTTTGGTATCCGGTATCTTCTCAGGATCGATCGTAAACAGATTCTGATCCAGCACGATGAGATTTGCACATTTGCCTTCTTCGATCGAACCGGTTCGGTCTTCTGCCTGATAGACGTAAGCAGCTCCGTAGGTATATCCTTTTAAGACTGTCGCCATATCAATGGCCTCCCACGGATTCTGACCGGATATTCTTCCGTCTGCATCCTTTCTGATCACTGCCGCATAGATTGTCTGAAATGGATCTAATCCCACAACCGGGTAATCCGTTCCGACTGCAAATGCCGCTCCTGTATTCGTGATACTTTTCATCGGCCATTCATATCTGCACCGCTTCTTTCCAAGCCGCACGATCTTATCATTATTGGACAGGATCAGATGATATGGCTGCATCGATGCTACGACATCCAGTTCCTTGAATCTCCTGATATCATCGGGATGAATATTTTCGATATGCTCGATCGTATTTCTGAGATCCTTTCTTCCGGTTCTTTTTTCCGCTTCCTCGTACATATCAAGCGCCATGCGCACAGAACCATCTGCGATACAATGAAGTCTGACCTGTATGCCTGCCTCATTTGCCGCAGTGATCTCCTCCTGCATCTTCGTTCTCGGCCAGAGCGGAAGTTTCTCCCCACAGGTATCCGGGCGGTCTGTATATGGCTCTAAGAGCAGTCCGGTATAAGTCTCCGTCACCCCATCAATAAACCCCTTTAAACCGGTGATCTGAAAATGTCTGGAATCCAGTTTTTCCTTCATCTCAAAGAACTTTTCAAATGAGGTATAGCCAAATAACTTCGTGTAGACATATACATTTGCATACAGCCCTTCTTCATCATCCAGCTTTTTCAGCAATTCATATTTCTTATAAGTCTCTTCTGTATAATCTTCTGCAAACATCTCACTTAAGCCTGCAACTCCGTTCTCCGCAAGTACCTGTTTGAAATGTCTGTGTATTTCTGTCATTTCTTCATCCGTAAAATCCATGAACTTTTCCATGGCGGGCGCATAGGCTTCCGGTTCGATCAACATTCCGGTAAGCTCTCCATCCGGGTAAGTCTCGATCATGCCATTTGCCAAATCGGGATTCGGTCTGATCCCGGCTTCAGCAAGTGCTGCTGAATTCAGCCACATGCTGTGTGCATCCGCACATTCCAGATATACCGGAGTATCCGGGAAATATGCATCCAGACTTCGTTTGTCCGGCATACAATCCTCCGTCCAGTTCCCGATAAACCATCCAGTTCCGCGGATTCGCTTCTGTCCGGGATGCGCCTTTACATATGCTGCCATCTGCTCCACACATTCCTGTTCCGAATGGCAGGCATCCAACGTGTTGCATACATATTCACTTGCGGCTACCGCTCCGGTAAATATATGGGTATGTGCATCGATAAAGGACGGCATGACAAGCTTGTCACCCATATCGTATATCGGAACATCCGCCGGAACGGCATTTGTCTCATCATATGGCAGGAGCTTCTTTATCCTGTCATCTTTGATCCAGACAGCAAGCGGCTTACAGCTATCCGCCCGACCATCAAATACTGCCCGGCTCTTTATAATATATTCTGCCATATCACATGCCCCCTTTTACTCTAAACTATAAATCCACAGATCAGGAAGCCAACGATTGACAACATAGCTGCGATCATAACATATGGGAGCTGGGATACTGCATGTTCCATATTATCAATGCCTGCACTGTTCGATGACAGAAGCGTTGCATCACAGTAGAAGCATGCATGGCTTCCAAATGCACCACCGGAGATAATTGCTGCCATGATCAGAACCGGGTTTGCGGAGATTGCTGCGCCAAGCGGGAATACGATCGGTGCAACGACTGCACTCATGCCCCAGAAGGATCCGGTTGCAAAACAAAGCGCCGCAACAAGGATAAATGTGATCATCGGGAACAGAGAGCCTGTTAATAATGGCTGTGCAAGATCGATTATATAATCTGTCATGTTAAGCTGTTCTGTTACCTTCTGCAATAAGAACGCAAGTACCAGTAAGGTAAGGGTTGGAAGCATATCCGCAAATCCCTTTACGATCACACCAAAGAATTCATTTACAGCTATAACCTTTCTTGGAAGATACATCAGCATACAACATGCGATCGCAAGAACAACTGCCAGAAGAAGATCACCTGTGATAATGGCGATCGCTACAAGGACTGCCATCGGAATAACGAAATCCCAGATATTTCCGTCTTCTTCATAACCTGCACGGTTTTCATGATTGTACTTTCTGCTGGCATCACTGTAGACCTTGCCGGTCTCCTCTACTCGCTTATATGCTTTCTTCATACCACCAAGCTTTGGCATGATTCCCATACAGAATAAAAATACGATCAATAATATAATGATTGGATAAAAACAAAATGGAATGGCACTTAAGTACGCTTTCATACCGGAGGTGAATCCATATGCCTGTACACTCGGCTGATCAATGAACAGACTTGCATAGAAAACTGCCCATGTTGAAAACGGAAGAAGTACACAGACCGGAGCACCTGTGGAATCCAGCATGAACGCCAGTGTCTCTCTCGGTATCTTACGTTTATCGTAAACACCCTTCATACAGGCACCGATCGATAAAACGTTCAGATAATCATCTACAAAGATCAATATACCAAGTATAAATGTGGTAAGTAATGTCTTTCGCTCTGAATTACATAATTTGGAAACCAGCTTAGAAAAACCATAATTTCCCTTTGCTGTCTGAAGTAAGGCGATCAGGCTGCCGAACAATCCGCATACTACAACGATCCAGACATTTTCCGAAATCGTCTCCTGAAGCATCGTACACCATTGTGTCAGAAATGAACCTTTAAATAAAACTGCCGCGCCGACCAGAGAACCCCCGATCATAAATTCTTCGCAGCGATGTGTCAGTATCGAACCGACAATTACGATCAGCACTATTAACAGTGCCACCAAGCCATGTGTCATAACCATTCTTCCTTTCCGTTTTGTATTTTTCCTTATAAAACAACAAAAAGCGCATCCGCAATGCCTTATAGCATTGCAGATACGCCTTCGTATCAACTGCTTTTAGTTTACAATTTCATTTACTTATTTACAATTATTATATATGATAAGTTTCTACTTAATTTTAATTACGTCTAATCCTTATTAATCACTGATAAACTTCTCACGTACCAGTTCTGCCAGATACTTTGCAGTATTTTCTACACCGAGCAGACTGCTGTTGATCAGGATATCACAATGATTGATGTCTCCCGGCTTATATCCGGCATAATTCATGTGATAGGAATCACGCGCCTCATCAACGGCTACGATCATCTTACGGGCTTCATCGATTTCCAGTCCCATCGAATTCACACAATTCTCAACACGATCCGGGTACGGAGCATAGATGAATATATTCATCACATTGTCCATCTCGCTTAAAATAAAGTCAGAGCAACGTCCAACGATCACGCATGAGCTTTTCTCTGCAAGAAATCGTATGATATTCTGCTGTGCATCGAAAATATCATCCTGGGTACTGTTCGTGCCACCGCCAAGCGGAAGTACCATTCTGGAAAACGGATTCTTGAAGATCTTCTTTGCGCTTTCTTCTTCTTCGTCTACAACAGAAGCGGGAAGCTTCAACTGCTTGGCTGCCTGATCCACGATATCTCTGTCGTAATACTCTATTCCCAGTTGTTCTGCCATCAGTTTTGCGATTGGTCTTCCAAGACTTCCGAACTGTCTCGTAATTGTTATAACATATTTTTTATCCTTCATCCGCAACGCTTCCTTTCTCTGATCTCTTTTTCGTTTTATAGCTTATCTCAATTCCCTACTGTTTTTCAATTATTAATTTGAGGTAAATGCTAATCATTTTCGGTAGTATATACTTGAAAACAAGTATTTTGTAATATATAATTGTATTTATATAACTTTCGACCGGATGGCTTGCTATGCAAATGAAGCAGTCTTGGCATCTGCCTGAAAATCAACATCATTTCACGCGAAGGAGACCCACAATGGAAAAGAACAACTTTCTGATCTATAACGATATCGTATATACGCTGTACCAATGTAAATCCTATGAAGCACTGAGAGATGAATTTCTCCCAAGACTTCGCCTGCTGATCCCATTTACTTATGCGAGCATTATCTCCGTCAATCCGGAAAACCGAACTGAGATCGTACCGACTCCGGTCTGCTTTCCTGATTATTTCTATGAAGCAGAACTGCTCTACATCGATCATATGAGTGAGGATCATCTGCTCTGGATCAACAATGTACGGGAATCCCAGCTTGTAAGAGAAAGCGATCTGGTAAATGATGATGTCCGTCTGAACTCTTCTCTCTATCAGCACTGTTATCAGAAATTCCATGTCTACGATTCCTTACAGTACAGCATGATCTGCAGTGGAGAATTCTCCGGTATCCTGACGCTGTTTCGTACCAAGATCGATGGGGATTTTACAGACGATGATATGTTCTTCTTCCGTTCTCTTGGCAAGCATATCAACGTAACCTATGAACAGATCCTATATCCGGAAAAAGAGAAAGGCCATACCGCTCTTGCAAACCGTATCCCGGCACTTGCAAAAGGCTATGACCTTACTCCACGAGAGACAGAGATCCTGTCTCTGATCTTTTCATTTGCAAATAACGATGAGATTGCAGCCACTCTCGGGATCAGTGAGAACACGATCCAGAAGCACTTACAGAATATTTTCCGAAAGACCGGAACCTCATCAAAATGGGATCTACTCCGTCTTTCTTGATTCTTCCGGATAGACTAAGCCCCAGTTCTTTCGAAGGTCTGTCATGATGTTCATGACATCTCCGGTAAAAGGCATCTGCATCCGGCTTACATCTCCGGACTGTACCGCTTCTTCCATATCCCGCATCTCATATTCAAGCGCACGCTTTGTTTCACCGGCTTCTACCGGTGTAACTGCTCCGCTTGCAGCATCTACGATAATCGCTTTATCAGCTCTTGGATATTCCATGATCTCGATATACCCTTTTTCACAACTGATCATTGCACGCTTTGGCTGCTTTGAATGCATGGACAGCGTAATAGCTGCCATCTGTTGTTCTTTATTCATCAGGATGATGCTTGCCTGCTCATCCGTCCCTGTCGGCGCGAACCGCACCTGACTCATCACCTGATCCGGTGTCTCTGCCATAAAGCTGCGCATCAGACTGAGTGCATATACTCCGATATCAAGCAATGCACCACCGGCAAGATTGATGTTAAAGAAACGATTATTCATATCATATTCTTTATAGCTTCCAAAGTTCAACTGTATCATCTGAACTTTTCCGAGTTCACCGGATGATACGATCTCCCATAATTTCTTATATAATGGCATATGCCAGATCGTCATGGCTTCCGCCAGTATCACATGATGCTTCTCTGCAATCTGCAATGCCTCATTTAATTCATCACTGTTCAACGTGATCGACTTCTCACACAATACATGCTTGCCGTTTGCAAGTGCCTGTCTCAGGAATTCAATGTGGGTATTATGCGGCGTTGTAATATAGATAATGTCGATCTCCGGATCTGTAAACATCTCATGAAAATCATCATATACCTTTGTTACATGATATTTCTCTGCAAATGCAACTGCCTTCTCATGGGTACGGTTTCCTACCGCATATAAGGATTTACCCATCTGTTCCAGTGCCTGTGCCATTTCATTTGCAATTACACCTGTACCAAGTACTGCCCATCTTAATTCTTTTGCCATTTCTTCCTCCTGTACAAAAAAATGTATGATTCCCTGTATGTACCCGTATCCCCTGTGTTCTAGTTCTCTGCTACGATCTTACCGTTGCAGATCGTGTAATGAAGCTTTCCCGGAAGTGTCCAGCCAAGAAATGGTGAATTCGAGGCTTTGGAATGGAAATGTTCAACGATCCATTCTTCATTTTCTCCAAATATCACAATATCGGCCGGTGCTCCTGCCTGGATGCTGCCCGGTGTCATCCGGTAGAACTCCATCGGGTTCTTACTCATCAGCTCCATAAGCTTCATAAGTGTGATGTAGCCCGGCTGTACCAGTGAACGGATTCCCAGTGCCAGTGATGTCTCAAGGCCTGTGATCCCACTCGGTGCCTGTGCCATCGGACGTGCCTTTTCTTCTGCACTGTGCGGTGCATGATCGGTTACGATCATATCGATCGTGCCGTCCTGAATACCTTCAATGATCTTCAACCGGTCCGCTTCTTCTCTGACCGGTGGGTTCATTCTTGCCATTGTTCCATAGGTCAGAACTGCATCCTCTGTCAGTGTAAAATGATGTGGTGTTGCTTCTGCATGAACATCCGCACCAAGCTTCTTTGCCAGCCTTACTAACTCAACGGAATTTCCGGAACTGATATGCTGAATACAGACAGATGCTCCTGTATGAAGGGCAAGGATACAGTCTCTTGCGACCATGACATCCTCTGCTGTTCTGGAAGCCCCACCATAGCCAAGCTGCTCGGATACTGCTCCCATATTCACACCTGCACCTTTTACAAATGCAGGATCTTCTTCATGCAGACTGATCGGCAGATCAAGCGCTTTCGCACGAAGCATTGCCTCCGTTAAGACTTCTTCATCCATGATCGGGATACCATCATCTGTAAATCCAGCAGCACCATGTTCTGCCAGCAGTTCCATATCCACAAGTTCTTTTCCCTTCAGATCCTTTGTAACGGTCGCCGTCTGGATCACATGGATCCCGGTCGTTTCCCCTTTTCTCTGAATATACTCAAGTGTCTCTACATTATCAACTGCCGGCTTCGTATTTGCCATACAGATAACCGTCGTAAATCCGCCATAAGCGGCAGCCTCTGCTCCGGTCTCGATGTCCTCTTTATAAGTAAAGCCCGGATCTCTGAAATGTACATGTGTATCGACCAGCCCCGGTGCAACCACCAGACCTTCCGCATCGATCACGCGAACATCACCTGTACCATACTTTTCCCTGCATGCTTCCGGATCTATCTGCTGTTCCACTTCTGTGATCACCGCACCATCAACCAGCACATCCAGCTTCCGATCTGTATTTGTCACAGGATCAACGACCCTACCGTTCTTTATTAATAACATGCAATATCCTCCTGATATATACTATCCGCAGGCATGTGCCATATCTCACTTCCATCCTGAGACTCTCCTTACGCTATACCTGATCCACCTGCCTGCAATGCCAGTTTACCACAACCTGTCTTTTCAACACAACCGCCTTTTTGCTCTTATCTTATATCTGCTGTAACATCTTAATTATATGAACGCAACAAGCATTTCCGGTTCTTACCTCGTAACTGGCATTACTTCCACAAAACAAAACCCCTGCATGAGACACTCGCGAAGTTTTTCGTTATGCGAAACACATTGCCAGCGTCTGCGGGTGCTTGTTTGAGCTATAATACTGGGCGAAAAAGAATAATTGCGAACTTCTCAGCTTAAATTATGAATGAGCTCGTTGAATTACCGAGACAGGGGCATTTGAGGTCGCCGGTCCTTAGATGGCGCATATGCGGCATCTTAGTACCGCTGCAGACCGAAACGAGCGAAAGCGTCCCCTGCTTGGTAATATCAAGCGAGCTCATTCACATTAAAACTTATATGTTCGCAATTACTACTCTCTGTTCTTCAGCACTTCAGCAGGCACCATCTTGCGGATTCTGCGGATCAGCAGATGGTTGATGATGAAGTACAGGATCAGGATACCTGCGAAGATGGCAAGGTACATCCAGAATGGGAAGGACTTGTCGATACCGCAGGCAATATTCGGAACAAAGGCAGGCTCATAAGCCACATCCATGATCCATTTGGTCAGTGGAATCGAAATCAATGCTCCTATCGTTATGATATAGAAATTACCATCCAGATACATCTTCTTCACTTCCTTATTCCGGTATCCGAAGATCTTAATCAACGCAATGTTGAAAGAAGACCGATCTATCATAACCTTCATCATCAGATACATAACAACAATGAAGATCAGAACAGATACTCCTCCAATTGTAAGGATCATTCCCTGCATTATATCCGAGAAGATACCGGCAGCCTTCTTCACATCGGTCTTTGTCGTTGTTGCATATAATCTTCCGGTCTCGACATCGAGTGCATGGTCGGAAAATACAACATTGAAATAATCCTCCGGTTCGTCGAATAACTCAAGCGCCTTGTCATATGGCATAAATACCATAAAGGATGGAGCATACTGCGCAACAGATGCGATCTCAAATGCATAGATCTTATCTGCTTCATCATCCTTTAGTGTCAGAGTATCACCAACATCCAGACCGTATTTGTAAGCGATCGAAGAACTGATCGCAACCTTACTGGATGAATCTGACAGATTCACATCAAAGAACGGATTATTCTCTGTCAGTCCCATAACTGTTATGTCAAAGTTGTAACCGTAAATTTTCTTTTTCAGTGTCTTTGCATATGCCTCATATCCACCTTCCGGAACTTCCTCTGTCGGATATTTGTAGGTATACATATACTCATACTTTGTATCATTTACATAATCACGATTTACATTCGCACAGTAAGTATATATCTCCAGTGACATCATCGCCAGCAGAAGACTTACAAACATTCCAAATACTACCGTAAATCCGGTACGGCTCTCACGAAGCATCTGGCGGATCTTGAACAGATTCATGAAGCTCATATTTCCAAGCCTTATATCCTTACCATTACCAACCTTCTGCTCATTCCTGATCATTGTAAGAACCGGCTTCGACAGCCTCTTTCGGATAACCAGTGAATTAACGATTATAGAAATAACCGGTGGAACCACGATTCCATAAATGAACAGATATGGCATATAGATAACATCCAGATCCGGAAGGGAATAATAGTTGTAGCAGTCCTGCATCTGGATCGGCACACCAAGGCTTGAATATCCAAGCAGTGTTCCGATCAGACCTGAAACAAATGTGATCACAGTCGGAAGTGTTACATAATGAGCCATCAGATTCTTTCTCTTTACCCCAAGTGCATATAACGCACCGATAACGGCACTTTCCTGATCGATCGAATGTACAACGAACACTGATAATACATAAGAGATCAGGATCAACAGGATCGCACCTGCGATCGTACCAACGCTCCGGTATAATTCCTGATCACCGGAAGCCGCCTGAATTCTCGCATTATCCCCTGCCTTTACAAAAGTCATAAGGTTCTGTGCATCCTCTGAGAAGATGTCATCGATCATATCATCTGTCTCATCCTTTAACTCCTGAATACCATCCAGCAGTTCATTGGAACCATCTTCAGCTTCTTTTGTTCCGTCTGTATATTCTATAATTCCATCTTCAAATGCCTTAAGCTCCTTTAACTCTTTTACTCCATCTAACAGCTCCTGAATACCATCTGTCAGATCGTCCTTCTTTCCCATCGTACGATCCCAGTATTCCTGAAAAAACGGATCTTCTACATCTCCGGATGTAAATTCCAGCTCCTCCAAGCGGTCTTTTAATTCATCATCCGTCATAGCACCATTTAACCGGTATGCATAATAATATTCCTCTGACTTTATACTTTTTTCTTCCGCACGAAGTGTATCGTATACATCAGCTGCAACAAATCCCGTACCAAAATGCAGGCAGTCGCATCCGGTATCTCCCAGAGATTTTAATACGTTATCATAATCCGGTGTTGTACCGATTCCGGTAACGGTAAATTCCCGTCCGCCAAATGTAATCACATCACCTGCTGATATATCATTCTTCTCTGCAAACTGGCGTTCTACCACCAGCTCATTTCCCTTTTCTGCAAGTGTGCCCTTTACCAGATCGATCCTGTTGACCTCATCCCTGTTTGCAAAGATACGGATCGTGTGATCTTCGTCAATCTCATAGTCCATATAGAACTGTGGCTCGATCGTCACTCCATCCGCCTCCAAATCTTCCATTTCTTCATCCTTCATCGGTACAAACAGTGAAAAATCTCCATCCTCAACACACTGTCTGCTGTCAGCATTCTCACTTCCGCGAATGATCGTTTCTGCCGCACCGACCAGACTGACTACCAGATACATGGCAAGTATGATCAGAAGGGACAATGCCAGATATCTTGGAAGGTTGCTTTTGAAATCTCTCCAAATCCTTTTTCTCAATACTTTCTGCATCTTATAAATCCTCCAATTCTGCTGCCGGTACCTTTGTCTCATTGTAATAATCTTTCCTGATCTGACCATCCTTTACGATCACGACCTGATCGACCATATTCTTAATGGAATTATTATGCGTTACGATCAGCATTGTCGTTCCATAGGTCGCATTGATCTTCTCCAGAAGGATCAGGATATCCCTTGATGTCTTGGAATCGAGTGCTCCAGTCGGTTCATCACATAAGAGCAGCTTCGGATTTTTGATCAGTGCTCTTGCGATCGCACATCTCTGCTGCTGACCACCTGACAACTGTGCCGGAAACTTATTCTGATGCTCTGTCAGTCCCAGTATCTCAAGCAGCTCATCCATATTAAGCGGCTGATCTGTCAGATATTCACAGATCTGTATATTCTCCCGCACGGTAAGGTTCGGTACCAGATTATAGAACTGGAAGATAAATCCCAGATAATCTCTTCGGTAGTCAGATAATTCATCTGCTTTCATGCCTGCGATCTCGGTTCCGTCTACCTTGATCGAACCGGATTCGATCGTATCCAGTCCACCGATACAGTTCAATAACGTAGACTTACCGGAACCACTGGTTCCCTGAATGACACACATATCGCCCTGCTTTACCTGAAGGGATACTCCCTTTAAAACCTGTATGTAGCTTCCACCTTCTCCATAACTTTTTTTTACATCTGATACCTCTAAATACATACTCGCTTCCTCCTGTTATTTTTTCGCTTACATAACACCGTTATGTTGTTATCATTTTTTTAGCTATGCAAAATAAAATTTCACATAGCTTTTTGTTATCTATTCATCTCTCTGAAACAGTGCATACCATCCGGCAAGCAGATATTTCAATATGTCTCCCAGATGGGCAACTGCTTTTTCTTCATCGGATTCATGTGTCAGCAGATGGACAAATGCATCGATCTGCATATGTGCCATCCAGTGTATCGTATAATCATCCGGTGCAGCAACTCCACACACCTTTGCCTGTGCGTCTGCCAGCATCCGGTAATTCTTCTCTGTAAATGCCACAAATTCATCAATACATCCTGCAAGACTTGATCCCTGACTCTTTGTCAGCAGAAGCTGTACCCGGTCATAATTCTGATACAGTTCATGAATGATCCGCCGGGATGCATAGATGTCATCGCTGAAATCATCCTTCCCCTCCTGAAGCTCGCCTTTTACCTCCTGCAACTCCTGCTGCATATGTGCTTCCATCATCGTACGGATACTTCCAAGCACCGGTGCCACCAGTGAAGCAAATATATCATCTTTATCTTTAAAGAAGAAATATAATGCACCGGTCGTCACACCTGCATTCTTACAGATATTACGGAGGGATGCACCCTGATAGCCCTTCTCCATAAATTCATGCTCTGCACTTGCAAGCAGCTTTTCTTTTGTCTCCCGATCGTCCTTCATCTCATCTCACCACCAATTTAATCCTGCTCTAACATATGAACGCCCATTCACATAACATCGTTATGTTACATCTAAACTGTATATATGTCAACCCCTTTTTTATATAATAGCCTCTGTATTTCCGGCTAAACATTAAATCTGCCTGACGCCTTTCCATGCTGCAACAGGCATTTCCGGTTCATATAACATAATTGCCGTTGCTTCCGTATAATAAAACCTCTACATGACGACATTCACGCAGTTTTTCGTTATGCGAAACACATTGCCAACACCTGCGGGTGCTTGTTTGAGCTCGAAGAGCGAGTTAGCACGGAGCAGGTGTGAATCAGGCATGTGTTTCAAATAGAAAAACAAGTGCGTCTCATGTAGAGATTTTATCAAGAGGAAGTAATCGGCATATTCAGAATATAAAACCGGAAATGCACTTAGTACACATTAAAAGGGCTCCGGCATATATTCAAGGATTGATTCATTGAAAAACATGCGAAACCGGAGCCCCTATGTCAAACTATATTCTTTTTTCCTACTTCGGATGTCCTAACAAGGTATCCTTTTGTCTTAAATCGTAAACAAAATCCAACCAATGCTTTTTATAGGGCAAACGATTTTCATTTATTAATTATTTGCTGATTGAATCGGTCTTGATGATAAACTTAACACTACCCTTCATATCATCTGAGATTCCACCGAAGGATTCATAAGCTTCACCGGCCTTGATGACCTTATCGCACTTTTCTGACAGAGAATCCAGATCCTTTTCTGCGTCATTTACTGCATCAACGATCTTATCTGTACCATCTGATAACTGCTTACCGCCATCCTTTAAGTCACCACTTGCATCTGTCAGCTTTGATGCGCCATCCTTTAATGTGCCTGCGCCTTCTTTCAGAGTATTTGCACCCTTTGTAAGGCTGCCTGCACCACCATTCAACTTAACCATACCATTATACAGATCAGAAGTGCCTGTATATACCTTGCCAAGACCTGTGTTCAGTGCTGATGCACCAGTTGCCAGAGCGTCTACACTCTTCTTCAGAGTTGTGATCTGTCCGGAGAATGAACTCAGCTTGCCAAGTACCAGATTCGCACCATAGGAAAGACCATCCTGATATGCTGTTGCATATCCTGACTTATAACCTTCTACATAAGCTGTACCATATCCTGACTTATAAGCTGTACCATATGCACTGCCATAACCTGCTGTGAAAGCATTGGTATATGCTGTACCGTATGCTGTGCTGTAGCCGGATGTATAAGCTGTGCCATAAGCTGTACCGTAACCGGATTTGTAACCGGAACCATAAGCTGTACCATATCCTGACTTATAAGCTGCTCCATATACATCACCATATGCAGTTGCAAACGCTCCCTGTAATGCAGCAAGTGTTGCATCATCCGGCTGGGAACCTGTCATCTGTGCATATGCGGATACAAATTCCTGGAAATAAGTTGCAAACTGACCAGATGCTTCGGATGCTACTGTTGATGATGAAGGTGCTGCTGCCTGTGCCTCTGCTGCTACCGTAGAAGCGGAAGGTGCTGCTGCCTGTGCTTCTGCTGCAACTGTATCAGCGGAAGGTGCTGCTGCCTGTGCCTCTTTTACAACGGATTCCTTAGAAGGTGCTGCTGCTTTACCATTCTTCTGTGCCTCTGCTGTTACAGCATCCTTATCAACACCATCCGCAATCTTATCCTTGTTTGCTGTCAGGTTATTTGTAATATTCTCTGTGATCGTGCTCTTGATTGCTTTCTTTTCTTTATCACTTAATTCTGTCTTGGTTGGAAGTTCGATTCCCTTTACGGCTTTGTTTAATGTTGCAAGCCCGTCGCTGATCTGCTTGGAACCGGATAAGATACCATTTTCACCTTCGAATGCTGCTTTTAATGTGCCGGCACCTGTTGTTGCAGAATCAACACCCTGTGCCAGAGTTAAGGAACCCTGATATAAGCTGTCCGCGCCATCTTTTACCTGACCAATACCATCGGATACGGAAGATACACCATCTGTATATTCTGTAATTCCTTCAACGAGGGAATTCATACCATCGCTATATGTGTCGATCAGTTCGTTGATATCAGATTCAGCATCCTTCAGATCCTTGTTATCGCTGTCCTTGGATAAGAATCCGGTAGAAGCAACTGTCATTGTCATGTCCAGAGAGAAATCTGTACAGTCTGCTGTAACCTCGAAGTAATCCGGAATCTCAACATCTAATTTCTGCAGATCCAGGCTGTCCTGAAGACCAGGCATACCCATACCAACAACGATACTGTTGTTTCCATCATTTACAACCTGACCATTCTCAACCTTGATATTTGAGAATTTGTCATTGGATAAGATCATACCGGTTGCCATCAGGAAAGGAGTATATACATCTCCACTCTTTGAATTATTGACATATTCAAATCTCATCTTTACCTTGCCGCTCTTGCCTGCCAGCTGATCCGGTGTGATCTCCTGATCATCCAGATAATAAGTAACCTTAACTTCTACAGGAACCTGCTCCTCTGACTTGCCCTGATAATAAATGGAATTGCCATCTGCCTTCCATACAAGTTCTCCATTATTCTCTGTAAATGTCTCATCGCCTTTTACATTCTCGATATCAGTCAGGTTACTGCTATCCTTAATGGTTGCCTCACCATCTGTGTTCTTTAACCACTCACTGACGATAACGTCCTGCTTATTACCTGCTGCATCAGCAATAACGTAAACGGTTTCATCTTTATCACTGTCTGTATTCTCGGAAAGTCCGACAGAATTCTCAAGTACATCTGACAATTCTTCATCGCTCTTACTCATGATCTCCGGGTTCTCTAATGTCTGTACATCTCCTGTTGCTGTACTGCCACAGCCTGTAACGGATAACATCATTGCACCACTCAGAGCGATCGCCATAAATCTTTTTCTTGCTTTCATATTTTTATAACTCATACTAATTACCTCCTAATTTACTACTGCCGGTCAGCAGGACCATTGGAATCATTATTTACATCTATATATTTATCATCGTCACTGTAACTGTCATCAAAATCATAGTTATCAAAGTTTCCGGATTTCTTCTTTGCAAATGGTCTGTCTTCATTCAGAAAATCATCATCATCTGCCGTTTTCTGTTCCGAAGCCGGATCAACATTTCCCGCTCCGGCATAAGCTACTTTCTGTTTGCCGGTAATACCCTTGAATCCGATTGTTGTATGGATGATCAGCTTATCGAATAACATCAACGCTGCAGGAAGCAGGAAGATGACGACAAACATACTGATGATAGCTCCTCTTGCCATCAACGTACATAAAGAACTGATCATATCGATCTCTGAGTAACAGCCAACACCGAAGGTTGCGGCAAAGAAGCTTAATGCGCTTACGATAATGGAAATCATAGATGTCTGAAGTGCAACTGTAACTGCTTCTTTCTTAGCAAGGCCATTACTTCTCTCTCTCTTATATCTTGTTGTCATCAGGATCGCATAGTCAACGGTAGAACCAAGCTGGATCGTACCGATAACGATGGATGCGATGAACGGTAATGTTGTATTTGTAAATGCCGGAATACCCATATTGATAAAGATTGCAAATTCGATTACACATACCAGAATGATCGGAAGTGATACGGATTTGAATACGAATAATATGATCAGCAGGATAACGCCAATGGATACGGTACTTACTGTGTTAAAATCCTTATCTGTGATCTCGATCAGATCCTTTGTACAAGGAGCTTCACCGATCAGCATACCCTTGCTGTCATATTTGTGAAGAATCGTATTGATCTCATCACACTGTGTATTTACTTCATCACTTGCTACTTTGTATTCTGACATGACTAACATCAGCTTCCATTCACCATTGTCAAGCTTGGATTTCAAATCCTGTGGGATCATACTCTGTGGAATCATTGGACCAACTACAGATTCCAGACCAAGTACAGTCTTAACACCCTTGACATTCTTAATTTCTGAAATAACTTTATTAATACTCTTTTCATCCAGATTGCTGTCAAGCAGAATCATATGTGTAGAGTTCATATTGAATTCTTCTTCCAGCTTCTGGTTTGCCTGAATACTTGGAAGATCCTCCGGTAATGAGCTGTCGAGGTTATAGTAAACATCTGTATGTGTATAACCATATAACGCAGGAACCAGAAGGATCAGGAATAAGATATGGAAGATCCAGTACTTATTCACGATAAATTTGCTAAGCTTATCAAACTTAGGAAGTAAAGATCTGTGACAGGTCTTTTCAATCGGCTTATCAAAGATCAGGATCATGGATGGGAGTACGGTTACACAACAGATAACACCGATAACAACACCCTTTGCCATAACGATACCAAGGTCAAGGCCTAAGGTAAAGGTCATGAAGCACAGTGCAACGAAACCTGCTACTGTTGTGATCGAACTACCGATAACAGATGAGAAGGTGGAAGCGATCGCATCTGCCATAGCTTCTTTATTCTCTTTGCCATTTACTTTTTTCTCTTCCTGATAACTGTGCCACAGGAAGATCGAGTAGTCCATTGTTACACCCAACTGCAGGACTGCGGTAAGTGCCTGTGTTATGTAGGAGATCTCTCCTTTAAATACATTTGTTCCCAAGTTATATACAATCGCCATACCGATACTTAATAAGAAAAAGATCGGTACGAGGAAGGAATCCATAGTCAGTGATAATACGATCAGCGATAAGATAACTGCTATGGTTACATAGATTGGAACCTCTTTATCACACAGATCCTTCGTATCCGTAACAACGGCTGACATTCCGCTGATGAAACACTGCTTACTTGCAAGCTTTCTGATCTGAGTGATCGCTTCCATTGTCTCATCGGAAGACATTGTTGTTTTAAAGATAATTGCCATCATCGTACAATCATCATTACGATATGCCTCTCTGATATCTTTCGGTAAAATCTCATCCGGAATAGAAATATCCATAATCGAGTCATACCAGATTACAGAATCAACATTGTCTACCTGTTCCATTTGTTTTTTTAATTTGACGACATCTTTATCGTCCATCCCTTCTACCAGGCACAGGGAGAAAGCACCCGTTCCGAAATCATCCGCCAGAATGTCCTGACCTTTCATGGTTTCGATATCCTTTGGTAAATATGAAAGTACATCATAGTTTACTCTGGTTTTCAAGAAACCAATCGCTGCCGGGATCAAAAGCAGGATACTGATAATTAAGATCGGTACACGAAGCTTTACAATCGCCTTTCCAAATTTGTTCATAGAATCAATCCTTTCGTTAATACAAAAAATGAACGGAAACCTTTTTCTTGTTTCCGTTCATAGAATATGATTATTTTGTTTGTTTGTAATTATACAAGATTTTAGGGTTGACAATTTTTTTGACATTTATCCGGAAATGTCAAAACGAATTCTAAAATAAGTATAAAAAAAGCCTGAATACCTGATAAATTCTATCATTTTCTGTACTGTCTGTACACCAAGGTCTGCCCGGCTTCTGCTACTGTCTGTCATGATCGGATATATAGACTGCCTGCTTACACTTCTCAAGCATCTCCCTCATATAATCAGCCAGCTTCTCCGGTGCCATCTTCATGCCACCCTTTGCCCATTCAACGATGATCCCACAGATCCCATATGCGAAGAACCGGGCAAATATACCACGTTCCTCGTTTTTCAGATGAGATTTCTCGTCTAACTTATCAATTGCCTCTTCAAAGGTCTGTTCTGCAACCTCAAGCATATACTGGATAATATAATCCTCTGCATGTTTGATCGTGTTAATATAGAACTTTTTCTCCTCCTGCATCTGTGTGAGGATCGCGCCTAATTTCTCATCCCAGTTCTCTAAGGATATGTCCTCCATATTAGGAGCAAATAATTCATTAAAATAGATCCAGACCAACAGTTCGTATTTATCTTGAAAATGATAGTAAAATGTCTGTCTCTTGATTCCGCATCGGTCTGCAATATCACTGATCGATATTTTGTCATATGGTTTCTCTTTGGTCAGTTCTTTTGCACTTAATGCAATCGCTTTCTTTGTAAGATTTGATTCCGGCATATTCGTATAACTCTTTCTTTATAATAATATCCCCATATGTCTAAAATGCAGATTTTCTTCCGCACCTGAAACACATGGAGATAGTATAGCACATCTATTATAACTCGGGCAACATGTCTTTCATGCTGTTTAATCCGATCATCAAGGTTGATGTATTATGCAGAAGTGCAGATGTTGTCGGTGCGATCACACCCGCAACTCCAAGCACGATCAGCCCGGTATTAAACCCTACGATAAAACGATAATTTCTGTGAATCCGTTTCATAAGAAGATTTGCAAGTATCTTCAATGTCACAATCTCATCCAGACTGTCCGCATCGATCGTAATATCTGCGACCTCTCTGGCAATCTCCGCACCATCACTGATCGCGATGCCTGCATCTGCTGCTGAAAGTGCCGGTGAATCATTGATACCATCACCGATCATGATAACCTTTCTGCCTGCTGCCTTCTCTCGATCTACAAATGCAGCCTTATCCTCCGGCAGTACCTCTGAATAATATTCATCGACACCGACATGCTCTGCGATCGCCTTTGCAGTCCGTTCACAATCACCGGTCATCATAACGACCTTGGAGATTCCAACCGACTTTAACCGTTCTACAATATCTGCAGATTCTTCCCTTAACGGATCCTCAATCAGGATTGCTGCCGCAAGCTCGTTATCGATCGCCAGATAGAGGTGGGAATATTCCGCCGGAAGATTCTCAAATACTTCTTCCATCCCCTCCGGTATCGTACATTTTTCGTCCTCAAATACAAAATGATAACTGCCGATGATCGCCTTGGAATCCCCAATTGTTGTCGAGATTCCATGCGCTACGATATATTTTACTTCTGAATGCATCTCTTCATGATCCAGATTTTTTCGTTTTGCCGCATCCACTACGGCTTTTGCGATTGAATGTGGAAAATGCTCTTCCAGACAGGCAGCGATACGAAGCAATTCGTTTTCACTTGTTCCGTTAAAGGAAACGACTCCCGCAACTGTAGGCTGTGCCTTTGTCAGTGTTCCGGTCTTATCAAATACGATCGTATCCGCTTCTGCTACCGCTTCCAGATACTTTCCGCCTTTGACTGTAATCTTACGGTTTCCTGCCTCACGGATCGCCGATAATACCGATACAGGCATAGCAAGCTTCAATGCACAGGAATAATCAACCATCAGGATCGCAAGGGCTTTTGTTACATTTCTTGTAAGCAGATAGGTAAGTATCGTACCACCTAAGCTGTACGGCACCAAACGGTCTGCCAGATGCTCTGCCTTGCCCTCCAGATTGGATTTCAGTTTCTCAGACTCATCGATCATCTGCGCAATCTTCTCATATCGGCTGGAACCGGATACCTCTTTTACTTCTATTATGAGCGAGCCTTCTTCTACCACTGTTCCGGCATATACGACATTTCCTGCCGTACGTCTGACGGATACGGATTCTCCGGTAAGTGATGCCTGATTCACCATTGCTTCACCATCACAGACAGTTCCGTCAAACGGAATGATCGTTCCGACATTGACAACGACATGATCTCCTTTTGCAATCGTATCAGAATCAACCAATATCTCGTTATTCTCTGTCTTTAACCACACTTTTCCGACATTTAATGACATCGTACGTGCCAGGTCATCGACCGACTTCTTATGTGTCCACTCCTCAAGCAGTTCACCGATTCCGAGCAGGAACATGATCGAACCTGCAGTCTTCATATCCCCTCGTAAGACAGATACTCCAATGGATGTTGCATCCAGCACCGGAACTTCGATCTTGCCCTTTGTCAGAGTCTTAACGCCTTTCCAGATATACTTAACAGACATCAGACCTGTATAAGCTGCTGATATCGGATATGGCAGAAGCCACTTTCTTGCATAATGGAAGATAATCTTATCGATCAGCTTCTCCTGATACATCGCATTCGTCTCTCTGCCGCTTCGTTCCAGATAACCATTTGGGACTTTTACATCTTCATAATGAAATCTGCGAAGTCTGTCGATAATGATATCCGGATTTCCCGTATAACAGATCACTGCATCCGCCGTCCGGTCATACACCTTTGCCGAGCTGACCGGTTCAAAAGACTCCAGATAATATAAAAGAATATCAGCTTCTTCATATGACATATGATTCTGACACATATGCACACGCAGTCTGCCCTTCATCTTATCTTTTATTATGAATTTCAATTCAGCTCATCCTCTTATCTAAATTTTTCTTATGCCTCTACTGCTTCTGTATTTTCTGCTGCAGCTTCACATGCGCACTCAGCAGTTTCTTCTGCTGTCTCTGCAGGAATATCTTCTACAACGACATCTTCTTCTGCTTCACGATCTGCATTGATCTGCTTAGCGCCCTGGTAAATGTCATCTACATTTTCCTGAATGGTTGTAGCTGTGTTCATAACACACTTCTTTGCACGAAGAGCCGCTGCTGTACAGTTTGTGTAAACCTTCTTTGCATCCTTGCTTGATAATACCTTGATACCTGCCGTACCAAACAATAAACCTGCTGCAAATATTCCAACTTTCTTAATATCCATGATAATTTACCTCCTGATTGTATTAATATATTTTGAAGCACATTATAGCATCATTTCTTTTTTTTGCATGTATATTATCATTTTATTCACATATTTTTTACATCTGATCATTCGCAAACATGTACACTTGTTCTACTCGTGAACTATCATCTTATGTTGTCTGTAAAACCTTCGATAAAACATAAATCCTACTATAGTAGTGATTACCTCTGTAATCGGGAAAGTCAGCCAGAAATACACAAATCCGAATCTGGAAAACAGATATCCAAGCGGTACAAATAAGAACACCGTTCTCATAATGGTTAGAAACGAACTCTTAAAGGCTTCGCCGGTTGCCTGCAAAAAGACCGGATAAATCTGCGCACCTACCATCGGTATAAAGCTGATCCCAATAAATCGGAATCCCTGCACTCCGATACGGATAACTTCGCTGTCCTTCGTAAACACAGAAAGCATAGGTTCCGGAATAAATTCAAAGCATAACGTTCCGATGAACATCAATGCAATTCCCCATATAAAGGCAACCGTCATCGTATGTTTACAACGATCAATACTCTTTGCCGCATAGTTATAGCTAATGATGGGTACAATGCAGGTCTGAAGAGCACCCAGTGGTATAAAGAAAAATGTCTGCCATTTGTAATACAATCCAAGTGCTGTCACTGCCTCATCGGAAAATCCTGCAAGGATCATATTTAATCCAAATATGTAAAATGTATACGTTGCCTGCATGATGATATTCGGAATTCCAAGCGCATAGATCCTGCGGATATCCTCTGGATATTTGCAAAGAGACGGCGAACGATGAAATCCCTTCTTCATAACAAGAAGTGCCGCTACAACCTGTCCTGTGATCGTTGCAAATGCAGCTCCTGCTATTCCAAGCTTTGGTATACCAAAAAGCCCAAAGATCAAAATCGGATCTAACACAATATTCGTGATAGCTCCTGTGATCTGTGCGATCATCGGTGTCTTCATATCTCCGTTTGCCTGAAGTACCTTTGTCCATATGCTCTCTGTAAACAATCCAATGCTGCCCACGCACACAATCCTTCCGTAGGTAATTACATCAGCAATTACTGTATCCGAATTTGTCTGCAACCGTGCATATGCAGGCATCAACAGATAACAGCTTACTGCAAATAAGATCCACATAATGATCGCCAGACTAAAGCCGATGCCTGCTACCTCATCCGCCTTCTTATACCTCTTTATTCCCAGAAAATGTGCAATATTTGTATTAATTCCAACACCGGTTCCAACTGCCAGTGCGATCATCAGAAGCTGAACAGGATAAATGATCGATAACGCCGTCAGACCGCTCTCTGAGTATTTCCCGACAAATAAACTGTCTACTATATTATAAAGAGCCTGTATCAACTGTGCCAGCATGACAGGCGGTGCGATTTTAAAAAAGATCTTATTGATCTTTTCTGTGCCGTAAAAACTACTGTTTGTTTCCATCTCTGCTGCCTCCTGCCTCCTGCTCTACACAAGAAGCCAATATTTCCTGGTATTCCTTCATAAGCTCTGTCAGCATCTGCATCTTCTCATAGCCAAATCGTTTTACAGATGCTTCTTCTATAGAAGCTAGCGAACAGAAAAATATCTCTGCATATTTCCTGCCCTTCTCTGTCAATACAAATGCTTTTTCCCGTCCTTCTCCTTTTTCCGGTTCCAGAATCAGATAGCCCTGTTCACGCATCCTTGAAATTACATTATGTATCGTCTGACGCGGAAGCAGATAATTGTCACATACCTGTTTTTGAGTGCAGTATCCGTTCTCGCGTATCGTATAAAGTACCAGCATCTCATTATAATTAATGTTGTGTCTGCGAGACCAGTCTGCATACACTCCACGCAGCTTTATGATACTGTGATTGGATGCATTTATAATCTGCAAAGTCTTTCGATCCATATTATTATCTTCCTCTCTTTCATAATCCCAAATGGGATTATAACAGAAATAAAAGCACTGTCAATCCATATTTTCTGAATCGCGTACAATAATTCTGTACCTTTATTTAAAATCAGATTATGGCATACCAAAACTGCCGGCAGATTTTTATCTGCCGGCAGCCGTCTATTTCAGAAGTTCTCTTAATACCTCTTGTTCCCTGTCTTCCAATATTCCCCCAGTGTAAACTATTCTGTTAATGTACTACGCCCTGTCCTCAAGGTCAAACGTAATTTTTATCAAATATGTCTCTTTGTTTTCTTCTTGCAACCGTTCCGTTAGTTCCCGTACGATATTCTTTTCCTGCCCCTGCCATTCCGATGGAACAACCATATCAAAAACAAGTTCTTTCTTTCCACCATGAGTGTGTACGCGGAAATCATGGATTGTTATTTCTGCATCTATTTGCTGCAAGATATCAAGTACCTGATGATGTATCTGATCGAGCTCTGCATCGTCCGTAATAACCGGATCATAATGAATAACCATATGCACACCAAATCGGTTCAGGCATTCCCGTTCGATGCGGTCAATCTCATCATGACACACCATTGGATCGATCTTCTTATCGATCTCCACATGAATACTTGCATACTGTCTGCCCGGTCCATAATCATGTACCAACAGGTCATGGCAGCCAAGTACCAACGGACAGCTGCTTATATATCCAATAAGCTGTTCCCGCAAACCGGTATTTGCACCTTCTCCAAGAAGCGGAGAGATTGTATCCTTTGCAAGCGAAATTCCGCTTACAATGATAAAAACAGATACCAGCCCACCCATAAGGCCATCTATTTTCCATCCGCTGATATGTTCTACAACTGTTGCGGCAAGAACCGCAGCTGTTGTCAGCACATCATTTCTGCTGTCTGCGGCTGCAGCAAATAAGGTATTTGACTGAATCTTATCTCCCATCTTACGATAAAAGAACATCATCCAGAGTTTTACCAGGATCGAACCGATCAGCACAATGATCATCAGCATGGAAAATTCGATTGATGCCGGATGGAGCAGCTTGAGTACCGATGTCTTTGCCAATTCAAATCCGATCACAAGGATCATAGCAGCCACAACCAGACTTGCCAGATATTCAAATCTCGCATGTCCGTATGGATGTTCTTTGTCTGCCGGCTTCTCTGCCAGCTTAAATCCGAGTAATGTTACAATGGAGCTTGCTGCATCTGACAGATTGTTCAATCCATCTGCAGTAATTGATGTAGATGCGGCCAACTTTCCGATCACAAGCTTGCTGCCTGCCAACAGCAGGTTACACAATACCCCTATGAAACCGGTCATCTTACCGACCGCTGCCCTTTTCTTAGAATCCTGATTTTCTTGTGCCATAATAGTTACCTCCGCATATATAAGATAACTTTATGCAACGCAATTAATAATCTTTCCATCAGATTTATAGAATTATCTCCGACCGGCTGTAGCCGGAATAATAAAAAACCTGCGGAACAAATAGTAACTACTGTCCCGCAGATCATAAATTCATTCTTTATCTGCTGCCACCCTGTGTGGCCCGGCCCTGTGGTCATCCCACCGCCTGCTCAGTTTGTACTGTAGATTGATATGCAGTGCAAAAAGTATTGATACATTATAGCATGCGGTTACCCATACATCAAGTGCCGGTTTCTGATATTTTAAAGGATCTGCCACCGGAAATCTGTTTCCGGCGGCTTATCCTTATTTGTACTCTGTATTACTTGGATGCGGCAGGATTTAACTTCTTGGTCTTGATCTCATCCTGAAGCATTGCAAGGAACTCATCCATAGGAACAGTTGTTGTCTTCTGCTCACCATGAAGTCTGTAGCTGACAGTCTTATCATTTACCTCATTCTTACCAAGGATGATCAGATACGGAACCTTCTCAACCTGGGCAGCTCTTACACGATAGCCAAGCTTCTCTGCACGTTCATCGATCTCAACACGGATGTTGTTGTCATCTAAGAAATCATACAGCTCATGTGCATATGCATTTAATTCCTCATCCTCATTCTTTACAGGAAGGATTCTGGCCTGTACCGGTGCTAACCAAAGTGGCAGATTTCCTTTTGTCTCCTCCAGAATGTATGCCATGAAACGATCTAAGGAACCAAGGATTGCTCTGTGAAGAACGACAGGAGTCTTCTTTGTACCATCCTTATCAATATATGTCAGGTTGAATTTTGCAGGAAGACAGAAGTCAAGCTGGCATGTAGATAATGTATATTCATTTCCGATCGCCGGCTTAACATTTACATCAAGCTTTGGACCATAGAATGCTGCTTCACCGATCTCTTCTGTGTATTCGATACCGATATCATCCAACACTTTACGGAGTGCGTCCTCCGCTGTATTCCACATCTCATCGTCATCATGATATTTCACCTTATCCTCAGGATCTCTTAAGGACAGAACACAACGATAATCTGTGATATTGAAATCCTTATAGGTGTCGAAGATCAAGTCAACAACCTGCTTGAATTCAGATTCAATCTGCTCCGGTGTTACAAACAGATGGGCATCGTTCTGACAGAAATGCCTGCCTCTCTCGATTCCTTTTAAAGTACCACTGGCTTCGAAACGGAAATCATGTGCGATCTCGCCGATACGAATCGGAAGATCTTTATAGGAATGCATTTTGTTTGCATAGATCATCATATGATGCGGGCAGTTCATTGGACGAAGCACGAAAGACTCACCCTCAACTTCCATTGCAGGGAACATATTGTCTTTGTAATGATCCCAGTGACCGGATGTCTTATAAAGATTTACCGTACCAACACAAGGAGTCATAACATGACGGTAGCCAAGCTTTCTTTCCTTGTTCTTGATATAATTTTCAAGCTCCTGCCATACGATATAACCCTTTGGAAGGAACATAGGAAGTCCACGTCCAACCAGATCATCTGACATGAACAGATTCATCTCTTTACCGATCTTTCTGTGGTCACGGTCTTTTGCTTCCTCTAATAACTTCAGATGTTCTTCCAGTTCTTCTGCTGTAGGGAAGCATACACCATAGATTCTCTGCATTACATGGTTCTTGGCATCACCCTTCCAGTATACACCGGAATATTTTACTAACTTGAAGTTCTTACATAATTTTGTGTTATCAACGTGTGGTCCGCGACAGAGATCTGTGAAATCTCCCTGATCGTAAACTGTAATATTTCCATCCTCTAAGCCTTCGATCAGATCCAGCTTGTAGAAATCATCCTTGAACATTTCAAGTGCTTCTGCCTTTGTAACTTCACGTCTGTAAATCTTCTTGCCCTCTTTACAGATCTTCTTCATTTCTTTTTCGATAGCTGCGATCACATCATCGTTTACAACATCATCGCCAAGGTCGATATCATAATAGAAACCTTCTTTTACAACCGGTCCAACCCAGAACTTTGCATGTGGATACAAATGCTTTACGGCCTGTGCCATAACATGGGCGCAGGAATGATTGAGAGTATTTAATCTCTCGTCTGCTTTAAAATCTACCATTTTCTTGTTTCCTTTCTTTTACCTGAACTGACATCCCACCCGATGGTACAATGTCCGATAATTATTTGTACAGGAATCCTTCTGTTTCTTTGTCTATTGCACAAAAAACGCCCCTGTACAGACGTTTTTTCATCTATACAAGGGGCGATTATAATTCTTATATCGCGGTTCCACCCTTTTTATTTCCTGTGGAAATATCTCATTCATGACGATAACGGAATCACCGGACCGGATTAGGGCCGCTCAGAGCTGGTCTTCCTGAATGACTCCTCTAAGATACTTCCACCAAATGTATCTCTCTCTGTAGATTCTTCGTTCAGTACTGTTCTCATCAACACGTTATTCAAAGTATATTTCAACTGTTCCGCACTGTCAAGTAGCTTTTTCCGGTTTTATTATCATTTTTTTCTTATTGAATGATCTAAAGATTTTCCGTTAATACCTAAGACTATGGTCTCTGTCCAAGTCCGCCTTCCAGAGTGATCGTCTCTCCTGTCATATATTTGAAATCAGGGGATGCAAGCTGTACACATACACGTCCGATCTCAAGCTCTGAATCACCGAAATGACCCATCGGAGGTGTATGAACATTCTTGTCAAATGCATCCGGATATGCATTCTTGAACTGTTCTAACTGTGCTGTCCATGCAAGCGGGCAGATGATATTTACATTTACGCCATCCTTTGCCCATTCTGTTGCTGCAACTCTTGTAAGTCCACGAATTCCTTCTTTTGCTGCTGCATACGCACACTGTCCAAAGTTACCGAACAGTCCTGCACCGGATGCAAAGTTGATAACGGATCCCTTGCTCTCTTTCAGATATGGATAGCACGCTTTCATATAATAGAAGGTTGCATACAGTCCGGAATATAATGCCAGATTAAACTGATCTGTTGTATGGTCAGCAAGCGGAACACCGGATGCCGATGCCTGTGCATTATTAACCAATACGTCGATACTGCCAAATGTATCGATCGTCTGCTTTACAACATTTGCAACAACTGCCTCATTATCCGCACCGGCAGATACATCTGCTGCAACAGCCAGAACCTTTATACCATATAAGCGTTCCAGTTCTTCCTTTGCATCTTCCAACTTCTTCACATTTCGTCCTGTGATCACGACATTTGCGCCTTCTTTTGCATATGCTGTAGCGATACCGTAACCGATCGAACCACATCTGCCATCACTTAATACGGCACGTCCTCCACCTGTGACAATAACTGTTTTACCTGTTAAAAATCCCATTTTCTGTTTTCTCCTTATATTATTTGAAATCCGATACCTTCAGACTGCTTTCCGGCCTTATACAAATGTCCCAGTCCGTTTGTATCATATATAATGCTCATTATCTTCTATATCTTTCGATCATATCCTCCCACTGACAGCCTGCTTTCAAATGCACTCTGTTCTAATGGTTTATCATACAGATAGCCCTGTGCATGGTTACAGCCAAGTTCCAGAAGAAATCTTGCCTGCTCCTCCGTCTCAACTCCCTCGGTTATGACATTCAGATTCAACTGTCTTGCCATCTGAATGATACTCTTAATAATGATCTGATCCTGTGTTGAAAATGCCTCATGATTGATAAATGACCGATCGATCTTAATCTCGTTTACCGGGAAATCCCGAAGAACACTCAAGGTCGAACAGCCTGTACCAAAGTCATCAATTGATGTCGCAATACCTGCTTCTGACATATTCCTGATAAAGTCATACAGATCCTTCTGTTCACTCGCTTCTGTCGTCTCTGTTACTTCTATGATGATATACTTTGGATCAATATCATACTCTTTTATGATCCTTATAATTCGTTCCGCCAACATCCGTGGATCATGCCCAACCCCGGAAATATCATTTCTCGATATATTCACAGATATCGGAACAAGCTTATACCCTTTCTCAATCCATTCATTTATAGCCTCACAGACCCGCTTCAGAATATACAGATCCAGATGAATGATAAATCCATTCCTCTCCATGGTCGGAATAAACCGAAATGGTTGTATCACTTCTCCGTTATGAATCCATCTTGCAAGTGCCTCTGTACCTACGATCTGACCTGTCCGGATATCAACCTTCGGCTGATAATACACCTGAAATTCCCGTTTCTCCAACGCCTCAGGAAGCATCTGTTCCATCCGCTGAACATCTACTGTTTCTTCCAGCATCTTGTCCGTTAAAAACGCATACGGAAGCTTGTGCTGTCTGGCATAACTGACGGCAATCGACAAACCATTCATAATATTTCCGGGATCTCTGTCCTTTGCCGTTATCTCATAGGCACCTGCCGCTGCCGCTATATATACCGGAACGACCCGTCCCATATACTTTGCTGTTACCTCAACCTTTTCCAGAAGATGAAGGAACTCTGCCGTTCTGCTTTTCTTGACCAGCGCCATGAAATTATCTCCGCCCAGATGCGCCAGTGTCTCGTCCTCTGCCAGCCATTTTCTGACAGCGACTGCATAACGCTTGATCATCAGATCACCTTCTGCACCACCATACTTATAGCTGAGCAGTCCAAAGCTTTTCAGGTTAAAATAAAAGCCGTTGTACTGACAGATCGTCTGATCCTGCAAATGCTGCTGTATGATCCTGACAAAGCCTGCACTGTTAGGGAGCATCGTGATCAGATTACAATACGAATATTCTCTTGTCTTACGGATCAGTCTGGATCTCGTCACATGAAGATATAAAACCTCAAGGAGAAGAGCTATATCTTCTTTTTCTTCCTCGCTCCATTCTACATTTTCATATGGGAATGCCGTAAGCTCACAATATCCGTTTTCTACCGCTTGAAATGTCTTCTGATATTTGCCTTTCTCGGAATACAAGCCATCCCCGGCATAGAATACATCATGACGATCTTCATCCTGTACAGATTTGATATTTGCCTCAATGTGCAAATGTCCCGCTACCCTGCCGATCTTAAGCCGCTCAGCCAGAGGTTCGATCGCCTTTTTGAATCCATCAAATGTATTCTCAAACTGTAGTAATTCCTGTACATACAGTTCTATATCTTTTTTCTTAATTCTCTCTCTGATATCATCCACTGTCACGGGTGATCCTCCCTCTCATCTTTACTACTCTATACACCACAAAACTATTATTTTACATACAAACAATCATGTGTTTATTATAACATGCTTTTCACTTTTATGGGAAAAAAGATAGTTTTTTGATAGATTTTGAACAGGTTGGAAATCACATGACAGGCGTTATTTCTTATATGACAAATATACAGGTGTTACAATTACCACCATGAAAATAGAATACCTGTAAGCGGTGACAACACGATCATGATCATGGAAAATGTAAAAGATTCCATAGAGATCAATGTTGCCCTCTGTTCCGAAGGGAACATATTCTGAAGTATCGTATTTGTTCTTACCTGTAATGCATCATCACTAAATGCCGCAATAAATCCACCTAATGTCATAATCACATAATTACCAGAATGTTCCACTGCTATACCAAGAAGAACAAGGAATCCGGTTAATACAAATACTGTTCTGTACCGTAAACGATCACACAACAGAATCACCCTTGCTCCAAGGATTCCTCCAAGTTCCATAATAAAGAGTGCCATTCCAAGCAAGGCATTTGGGATTCCACTCTCCGGCAGCTTAGCCTGTAAGAAAAATAACAGTAAAATATCCCCTGCTCCTACCAGCGAATTTACCAACATCAAAACTATTGCTCTCCTTGCATCCTTTAGAAACTGAATACTTTCCCACCAGCAGTCAACCAATGCACGGACAATTGTATTTGCCTTATGATCCCTGTGTTCTCTATGTTCCCATATTCTATTTAAAACAAATATCTGAACCAGACACATTAAAATATCCGTTCCATATGCGGCTCTATAACCAATGTATAACGCAAATCCTGCACACAAAGTTGATATTCCATTACACAAACGGTATATACTCAACTGATCTGATTCATATTTTGCATAATAGGATTCTTCTCCATAGATTTTTAAAGAATCATATGCTAAAGCATCTCCCGATCCTGATGAAAAATTGTAACTCATCGCATGAAGTGCAATAGACAGACATATCGTAAACAAATTCCCTGATGCGATCATAACAACATTTGCAATCATTCGTAAAATACTGCTCACAATCAACATATTTTTTCTTCCAAATACATCCGCAAATATTCCTGACGGTATCTCAAAAATAATGCTGGTTACATGAAAGACCGTTTCCACAAAACCTATTTCGACCAAACTATATCCTCTGGCAGCCAATATTGCCACCCAAGCCCCTGTTAAAGATAAATTTCCAAGGACGGATGATGTGTATAAATATCCTATTTGTTTTCTAATTGTGTTCATAAAAAAATCTCCTTATCTATTTTTCTTAAATGGATAAGGAGATAGTGTACTTTTTTATTACGTTTTATATCATTGTTCTGATATATGACTTGTTCTAAAAAAAGGCGCACTATCCCCGTAAGGAACACATGTATAACCTTTTTTCAGTTGTAGATTTGTCATTTTCCAGAACATAATCTTAATCCTTTCAATATCAACTCATAGAATTGTATGGTTAGGATAGCATATCCTGCCTTCATTTGCAAGGGTATAAAAACTCACTTTATTCGCAGCATTACCGAAAACTGCTTATCTTTTACCTCTGCTGAAACCACATGCCCCAGCTTATCGGCCAGGCATTTTACAACATATAAACCAAGTCCTGCGCCTTCCTCCCGGCGGGAATTGCCACGGTAGAAGGCGTCAAATACATGGTCGATATCGATCTCATTGTCAGCCTCTATGTCATTCGTGAATGTAATGGATACTCCGTCCGCATCCTGTTGTAAGCAGACGCTGATTCTGGTATCCGCATATTTTCTGGCATTAGAAAAGAAATTTGTAAATATCCGGTTCAGCACTTTCTCGTTGCTCTGAACCCAGACTACACTTTCCGGTATGTCAAATGCTGCCTGAATCCCGGACTCCTGAATCCATTCATACTGCTCCAGCACAAGTGCTGTCAAAGTTCTTGCCACATCTATATTCCTGATGTCAATGGCTTCATCCTTTGCCTCTGCATAAGATACCTCAAAAAATGCATCCGACAACACACGGAGATACTCTGTCTTTGCGATCGCGATATCCAGATATTCCATATCCCGGTCGTCTATGCGTCCACCTTTTTTCATCAACTGCAGATATCCTTTTACTGCTGTAAGGGGTGTTCTGAAATCATGAGAAATGCCTGCGATCACATTTTTCAGTCTGGTTCTGTCCTGCTCCAGCGCACGGTTTCTCTCCTTGATCTGATCCGAATAATCATTTAACGCTTTTGCAAGAGCTACGATGTCACGATCAAAATATTCCACATGGATCTCCTGATCCACTCCTCCATGCAAGCGTTTCTGAAGCTTGGCTGCAAATATCCGCATCTGTCTTTTATATTGTATCAAACGTATAAAAAGGACTGCTGCCAGTAAAAGCAACAGTCCTGAAATTATGATATACCATTTATCCATGTATACAAATTCTCCTCAGGCTATCAAAGATCCAACACCCTAATTGAACCATCTTTTCTTATAGCTATTATATGATAACACATATGATTTCTATGTATTCCCGGTCGTCATATTTCTTTATCTTTGTCCGGTTTCCGCCATATATTCACAGATGAGATGATTGATCTCTCTGTCATCTTCAATCACAAGTAGCTTTGGCATATTGTTTCTCCATAAATCGTTAGTTTTTACATCTAAGCTCTACGCACACAACCTCCGGATAATTGAACAGGCGAACCGGAATTATGCTGTTGCCAAGTCCCCTGCTGACTATCATTTCTGTATCTGCGCGGTTATATTTTCCTGATGTGTATTCCGGTAAAAATCCCTGATCGGGTGCAACGATCCCCCCGACAAATGGAAGTCTGATCTGTCCTCCATGTGCATGTCCGGTCAAGACAAGATCAGCTCCGGCATTTGCATAGTTCTGAAGGTACTGTGGCTCATGCGCAAGTACGATGGATAATTCATTTTTCTGCTCCTGAAGCAGATTCTTTAATGTCTCATCACTCAAATGCTGATCATCTAACCCGATCAACATGAAAGAGGAATCCCCTTTCTCAATGCAGACGGCTTCATCATCCAGATCATATGCTCCGGCAGCAAGGATCCCCTGCATCATCTGTTCATTTTCCGATGGATCAAGCCAATATTCATGGTTGCCGGTCACATAATATACCGGTGCAATCTTCACTGCTTCTTTCACAAATGCTACCGCACGTTCCACATTTGTATGATTAGAATCCACCAGATCCCCGGTAATAACGATGATATCCGGTGAACAGCTTCGTATGGTTTCTAACAGCTTCTTATTCTCTTTTCCAAATTCAGCGTTGTGTAGATCCGATATCTGTACGATCCGGTATCCATCGAGATCTGCGCCAAGCTTTTCTGATTCATATGTATATGTGGTAATTACCAGATGCTTATTCTGAAACAGGCAAAACGGAATCAAAATAATGATTATAAGCATCAGAATGATAATCTTTTTGTGTGGTATTTTTTTCATCTTCATCTATTCACGGTCACAAATAACCGCTCCCATCTTTTATCTATCGTCTTTACCCTGCGATACTTCCTGCCTATAATATTTTGATACAAAAAATAACGCACGGCAAATTTTATTCCTCTTATAGGATATAAAATCATTTGTCGTGCGTCAAATAAATAATTATGAATATGATGATAAAAACTGCTTTGTACGTTCCTGCTCCGGATTGTCAAATACCTCTTCCGGTCTGCCCTGCTCAAGTATATATCCATCATCCATGAATATAACCTGACTGGCTACGTCTCTTGCAAATGCCATCTCATGAGTGACAATTATCATCGTTGTCTTTTTATCTGCAAGATTTCTGAGAACCTTCAGCACTTCGCCGGTAAGCTCCGGATCAAGAGCTGATGTCGGTTCATCAAAACACAGGATATCCGGCTGCATAGCAAGTGCTCTTGCGATCGCAACTCGCTGACACTGCCCGCCTGATAACTGATGTGGATAATTGTTCATCCGGTCTCCTAGTCCCATCTGACGCAGAAGATCTTCGCCCTGTACTCTTATCTCATCCAGTATGTTCTTTTTATTTGCCTTATAGTCCGGTCTTTCCTTTGCCAGAAGCTCCCTTGCCAGCATAACATTCTGAAGTGCTGTGTACTGCGGGAACAGATTAAATGACTGAAATACCAGTCCAAAGTGCAACCGTTTCTTCCGAACCTCCGACTCCTTAAGTGTCTCCGGCTTATCCGTATCGAGAAGGATCTCATTATTTACACGGATAATTCCGTTATCCGGCATTTCAAGGAAATTCAGGCAGCGAAGCAATGTAGTCTTACCACTTCCTGATGATCCTATGATCGACAGAACCTCTCCCTGCTCTAATGAGAAGCTGATATCCTTAAGTACATCGGTCTTACCAAACTTCTTTTTTATATGTTCAACCTCTAATATCGCCATACAGCTCCTCCTCTATCTGAAGAAATCCAGTTTCTTCTCTAATTTTCCAAGTAAAACAGTAAGTACACCATTCCAGATCAGATAATAGAATGCGCAGAAGAACAATGGCCATATCGCACCTGAGATTCCCTGTGAACCTTTCATGAACGCCTGTCCTGCCCAGATAATCTCCTGCAACGCAATGATACGTGCAAGTGATGTATCCTTAACCAGCGTAATGATCTCGTTGGACATTGCAGGTACGATCTTCTTTATCATCTGAAGAAGCTTAACCTTGAAGAATATCTGTTTTGGAGTCATACCAAGCACCAGACCTGCTTCCTCCTGTCCAACAGGAATTCCCTGAATTCCTCCACGATATATCTCTGAAAAATAGCAGGCATAATTCACGATGAACGATACCGATGCTGCCACGAATCTTCCGCCTTCGCCACCGCCCCAGATCGGGTTATGGAATACAAGTCCCGGAAAATAATAGATGATAAGCATCTGGATCATCAGAGGTGTGCCTCGAACGATCCACACGATAAATTTCATAAGATAGCTGAGTGGCTTAAACTTTGACATAGAGCCAAATGCTATTAAAAGTCCCAGTGGAAATGCACCAAGCAAGGTCACAAAGAACAATTTTAAAGTTTGAATAAATCCTGTATTAAGCGCCCCAAGTACAATTGGGAGCTGTTCAAAAAACAAATCCATAATAATTTTCTCTCTAAGTAATAATCAAAATAACCGTCTTATAGTCTGTTAATTACTCTGTAAGTGCTGCCTGTACCTTGTACTTCTCTGCACATTTCTCCATAGATCCATCAGCCTTGCTGTCTTTGAAAAACTTGTTAAGCTCTGCTGCAAGATCAGAATCTTTTCTGAAACCTACACCATATTCCTCACTGTTAAGGCCTACTGTATATGTAAGATTTGCATAGCCTGTGCCTTCACCTACCATAGCTGCTGCCATAAGGGAATCGATAATTGCTGCATCAGATGTTCCTGCTGCAACTTCCATAAGTGCATCTGACTGTGCCTTCACTGCTGTATAATTAAGTCCAAGTTCCTTTGCCTGATCTTCTCCGGCACTTCCTGCTTCTACAGCAAATGTAAGTTCCTTAATGCTGTCTACTGTCTGGTACTGATCTGCCTTGTCCTGTGGCACGATTACTACCTGTGCATTGTTGCAGTATGCATCAGAACATGCCATTGAACTTGTAACCTCGTCTGTAAGTGTCATACCGTTCCATACACAGTCGATTGTCTTACCATCAAGCTCCATGATCTTGTTGTCCCAGTCTATCTCTACGAATTCTGCTTTCACGCCGATGCTCTCAGCAAATGCGGATGCCATGTCTGCATCAAATCCAATCCAGTTACCTGAGTCGTCTTTGTAATCCATTGGTGCGAAATCTGTAACACCAACAACAAGAGTTCCCTTTTCCTTTACGTATTCCAGATCACTCTTTGAGTCATTTGATGAATCTTTCTTTCCACAGCCAACCATAGAAAGTCCCATTACTGCTACTAAAACCAGTGCTACTAACTTTTTCATGATTATTTCCTCCTGAATATAATTAAAAGATATATGTCTGCCCCTTCCGGGCGCAACACGATAACATAGTAACAGTTTATCACAATAAAGTCAAACGTAATCTTATGGTTTTTATGAATTTGTATTTTCCAAGAACTACAGCCAGTTAAGCCTGTTTTCAAATTTTACTTTGCGGTCTCCTGATTCTATAACTCCTATCTCATAGCAATCATAAAACCGACTGACATGATGCATTACTGCTGCCTTATCTTTTTGATTCGTCACAATATTAAAGCCTACACCACAATTAAACGTCCGCAGCATTTCTTCGTCACTGATATTCCCATTATTTCTGATATACTTAAATATGTCTAATATCTTTATTTTCGACAGATCGATCTTTGCACTCAGTCCCTCCGGAATTATCCTGCACAGATTTCCTTCTATACCACCGCCAGTGATATGCGCCATGCCATGTATAACATCTTTATCAAATAAATCTTTGATTGATCTGTAGTATGGTGTATGTGGTTTCATAATCTGCTCTATAAAGGTTAAACCATCTATCTTATCCAGTTTTATCTGCGGCATTTTGTCCATCAATAACCGTACTAACGAATATCCATTTGTATGTAAGCCATTTGATGCAATTGCCAGAACTGCATCACCCTCTTTAATCTGGGAACCATCGATTACCTTTGATCGTTCAACAATTCCAGCAATACTTGAAGTAAGTACATATACGCCTGGGTCAACAACCAATGGCTGAATAGAAGTTTCCCCACCTACCAGAGAACATTCATTTTCTTTACATGCATCTGAAACACCCTTAACCAATGTCTTTATTGTATCCGCTTCCGCATTTCCACAAACAATCGTGTCAAGTACTGCCAACGGTTTTGCACCCATAACCACAATATCATTTACTAAATGATTGACCATATCATGGCAAATAGATTCTGAATATCCATACTCTATCGCGAGTTTTTGTTTTGATCCGGGTTCTTCAGATTTTAATACCAGAACCGGATTTTCAATCTCCTGAAATTTTATATCATATAAAGAAGCAAATGGTCCCAGACCATTTAAAACACGGTCATCCTTTGTATCCAAATGTTTTGCCATCTCTCTTTTAATGGTATCAGTATAGGTTATATCAATTCCCGCCTTACTGTAAGATAACCCTTCCGCACCTCTTTCACTCCCTGCCAGGATTTCATCAACAGACACATCCAACACAATTGCCAAATCTCTTAGTATCTCAATATTGGGATAAGTTGTTCCATTTTCCCATTTTGAAATTGCCTGAAAAGAAACATTTAGCTTATCCGCCAACTGCTGTTGCGTCATGCCAAGGCTCTTTCGTTTTCCCATTATAAAATTTCCAACTTTAATACTGTCAAGCATATAAATACCTCCGTTTTTATTTTATAATAGTTTACTTTGCATGCACAAAACAATAACCACAAAAGTGAGTTTCATGCAGGGATTCAACCATGCGTTGAAAATACTTACAATTTTATAGATCTGAGGAATAAAAAATCCCACAGATACTGGATTTTTCCAATATCCATGGGACAAAAATCGTGTTTTGAATTATCTCTTTGATAATTTTTGATGAACTTCGAACCTGTTTCTTCCTATATATATATGCTCTTTGTCACTAACCTGTCACTAGCATGTAACTATCCTATAAAACCATGTAAATCTTTATACCGTTTTATTTCATTCTTTTCTTATCTGCTTTATGAGACTGATTTCCAAAATAATCATTTATTTTTTCACAGCATACATATTCTGAATCCGTACCCTGCTTCTTCTGTATACTCACTGCAAAGACATTACTTTTGTTCTTTTTTGCCTGGTACTTACATACTTCATCTATGTGATTATCAAGCTCTGTCCGGCTCTCAAACTCTTTTGTTTCAAAGCCAAGTACCGGTGTTCCAGCCGGATTCTTGATTGTTATCTCCGCCTTATACATTGTCAAACCTTCATCGATACTGCTCCATCCGGTTACAAGCCCCTGGTACATGAGTTCATACTGTCTGTCAGTTATACATAATGCAGCATTTAAAGCTTTTGGATCCAGATAGGCATATTCTTCCGGCATTGGATAGATATTCGGATCATATCTTGCAAGCAGCACCGTTTTTCCATCATCATTTTTCATATAACAAAACTCCGGCAACATGTCAATATTTTTTGAAAAATCAAATCGTGTTCCAGTGAATACAGCACCGGTGATATCTGCAAATCGAATATCTGTCTGATCATCAAAGATACAATATGAAAAATCTGCTTCTCTTAGAGAAGCTCCGATCATACTTGTATCCTGAAATGTACTATATCGAAAATCCGCATAACCTAAATTTGTATAATTAAATGCCGTAGATATGATATCCATACACCATAACGCTGTCTTCATCATGCTACATTCTGTAAAGCTGCAATTTTCTATCATACCGGATGTAATCTGTGCGTAATCAAAATTGCAGCAGGTAAAAGAAGAAGAGTGCATCTGCACAGATCTCAGATCTGCTTCTCTGAACTTAATACTGTTAAAATCCATACCATTTATCTGGTAACCAGCCAGATTCATCTGATAATCGGCAAAAGACCGTGCATATCCATCCAACCACGCTAAATGCTTTATATATTTTTCTTTTAAAATTTCATCTGTTAAAAAATTCATAATCTACCCTCCTGAAATTATCTGCAGAACAAAAAATCTCGTTCTGCAGATAATATAAAATAGGAACAGCTTATCTGTTCGCTCCCTGTTGCTGCCTCATTTTGATTGCACATAGCAAAAGCCGCTTCTGCTTCATCACTTCTGCAGATTCACACAGGATATAACTCTTAATTTCTTCATCAGTTAATCCGTCTGCCATACCTTCTGTTACCTCGTAAAGCTCATCATTTGTCAGATGGAAGGATGGGTGTGATAATAACTCAACCACGCTCATATCTGCTATGTTGATCTTCTTTTCTCTTTTATCCTGCTCTCTGTTAAATTCAACTATCTGAAACAAAGCAGCCAGATCCGGCCGGTATCCGGTAATGGACTGCTCCGGATCTAACTGGATCATATATGGCGATCCGTACTCTGCCGGAAACGTCTCAATACGAAAGTCTCCTTTGTTTCTTTCCTGTGAGTTCATATAGGCTCCAAGGCTTTCGGATAATGCAAAATCCGGATGATCCAGCGTCCTAAATTTCAGATCCAGTACAGGCTTTTGTCCTCGTACAAGAACAATACAATAATCCGTATCCAGTTCTCTTACTTCGTCCGGTAAAAGAAGTTCTCGGCCAAGGACATCATCATTTGTAGAGGATGATCCGCTGTTACCTCCGTGACTAATGCCATGACTCCGTTTCCAAATAGTTTTCTTACCCAGATTCTCCGATATATATTTGAATGTGGATGGTTCATTGCCTCCAAGGTAGACAAATACATCACAGTTACCTACGATATTCTCCCATCCGTTTTCTTTGTAAATCTCCTTGATCTGTGCCATATTCTGAATAATAATGACTGCACTCATCAATCGTTTTCGCATAGTAGCAAGTACCTTCGGGAAGTTCTCCGGCAATGCGATGTTTGCAAATTCATCGAACCAGAATGTAACCGGCACTGGCAATTCTCCGGAATAGACAAAATCCGCCTGGAAATATAATTCCTGAATCAGCATAGTATATATCATACCTGCTATACAGTTAAATGTCGTATCTGCATCCGGAATCACAAGAAAAAGTGCTGTTTTTACATCTTTTCTTCCATTAATCTCTCCTGTTCCAACAGTTTTAAGGTCGAGATCGTCTCCAGAGAAGATACGCCGTACATCCGGGTTGTCAAGCACACGGATATGCTCATTTAACGTAGATATGATAGATAAAACTGTGTCATTAGCCCCCTTTGTTGCTTTCTTATATGCCTTATATGCCGGATGTCTCGTACCCCCATTATTATCATTCATGGTATCCCTCACAAGCCGGAGCATCAGATCATCAAGCGGAGAATTGCCCTCCTCCACATCAGCCATTTCTACAAGATCCATTACCTGATTAAAATCATTGTTCCATCCATAACGTTCATGCTCCATCCACACAAGCAAAACGACAGACTGCAGCAATGTTTTAGCCTGATTATCAAAGAAAGGATCCTGACGATTGCTTTCACCTGCTTTTCTTGTATTTGCAAACAATGCTTCGCAGAATTTTAATACGTCTGTCTCATTCCGGATATATAGCAAAGGATTGAACCGGTCACTTTCCTGCATCATTCCGGAAATCAGGTTCACAGACTTAACTAAATATCCTTTTTTCTTTAACAGCCTTCCATTTGCCCGGAGCAAAGATCCATCCGGGTCTGTTATCACAAAGCTTCCGGGATACCTGCTCAAAGTACTGGCCTGATATAGATTTGGTCGGAGCAGAAACATACTTTTACCAGCACCAGAACCACCTACCACGATTACATTGTTATTGATCCGGGTAAATCGTCCATTCATGGATATTCGCAGCTTATCAGAATAGATCCTGTTTGCATGTTCGTCCTTCCTAGATGCAAACCTTCGATTGATTCTTTCGATGTTTCCCCAGTCTGCCACTCCGTATTCTTTTCCGGTAATAAAATCCCTCTGGGTTAATGCATATGCCAGTGCAAGGCTAACTAAACATGCAAGGATCAAAAAAGCCCGGAACAAAATTGTTCGATTGGCAGCAATCTGATGCCAGTTCCATGCAAAAGGATTGACTGACATATGATTCATAATATTCACCAACTGATCATATAAATTAAGCTCTGGATCCCAGATATCTGCGATCATAATCGCCCCATATAGTGCAAACACATATAGCAGCAGGTAAATAATTACAGGTGTTTTTTTCTTCTGCAGAGTCACTGCACCTTTTGTTTTTCCCATATAAACACCTACCTTCTGCTCCGGCTGTAGTTATTTTTTACTGCTTTCTTCCGCACATTTGATCTGCCTGATATACTCTTATTTTCTGCGCGTTTTCGGACAGATTTATCAATCGCATCATAATGTTTGCTACGCAGATCGGAGCCTTTCATATGCTGCGTGACCACACCATCTGCATTATAGATTGTATAGACTTTATCTGGTTCCAGTCTGGTAAGTATCGTCTGATCCCCATGAATATACTGTATGTCTCGTTTCGGGATCCAAAGAAAGCGAATATTCTCGCCCCAGGTACCAGGGATTCTGGTTTGTACTGCCCGATCATTTTCATCATATACAAGACTTTCATCAATCGTAATATCCATGTCACTCTTGCCAAGATTGCTGTATCTATCTGTTGCATGGCTTCTTGCCCGATCGGACTGTATCATAGATCTGTCAGCCTGTTTATCTGCAGAATGCATAGTCGATCTGTCCGGCTGAATAAATATATTTTCCGGTGTATGTACCGGCACTGGTTCGATTGGATGTTCTACTGCATCGTAAGGTGTATTGACAAACAGATCTGCCATCTTAACATGTTCTGCCTGTAATGCCTGTCTCCGCTCCTCGTAGACAGATCGCTGCGTAATTGCACATTCTGTTAGTTCTGCTCCTGTCAGTGTCGCTATCGGTCGCTGCAGGATACTTCTGCTTTGTCCATCGATTTGTTCTGTATAAGCTGCTTCTTCCACTACATGAAACTGCTCCTTCGATGGGAACATAATACTAAGCTGGTTTAAATTTTGATCTGCATATACCATGTCAAGTGGAATATTTACAAATGCTTCATCCCCCTGATACTGTATCCGGATTTTAGCTGCATACTCGTTAATTTCTGCAAGTTGTCTGGTATCCAACTTCACCATCCGGTCTTTTTCCATATTGATGTCAACGTTACTTCCTTTTTTAGCTGTCTCCATCATCGATGCATCTGGAACAAAATCAAAGTGTTCCGTTAAAAATTCTGCCAGACTCTGCTTGCCTGCAGAAGTTCCTTTTAAGTATTGATCCAGTTTATCATAATCCAGATCTGTAACTGCAATAGACAATTGATCATTCTGTTCCATCAACAGCGTATGATCTACTTGATCTGTCTCTGCAAAGGAAGCAAATTCCGCATACTGATCAGACGGTATCGTAATAACCGACATATATTCACTTTTCTGTTTCAAGTCTGAAAAGCTTTTAACCCGGTCAGAGCTGTATGCACGCTCTACCTGTTTCCTGATATCCTTTGACATCTCCTGTTCCATCTCTAAGAAATCTGCCTCGGTTGCGTTTTCCATATAATCATTCCAACTGTACGCTCTTGCTTTTGGCGAATGCTTCCGGATAAATACTCCAAAGGCTGCCGCCTGATCTTCATTGTAAGCAATCTCCTTATAGCCATCTGCTTTATTGCAATCATATAAAAAAGAATAAGACAAATTGTTATCCTTACAGAATTGTACAAAATCATCAGTAAGTTCTTCATCGATCTGCATTAGCAATGTCTCATTTCCCATATTTGCGCTGTAACTAAGCATCTTATCTAATCGCATTTCTCCAATATGCAGATGCTCCGGCTGCTTTTTTCCTCTTTCTATCTGACTGATGATCAGCTTTGCCAAACGGCATAACTGCTCTAATGACCATCCAACAAAATTCCCTGTCAGCCGCAGAGCCGTATCAATCCCACGGATACTGACTTCCATAAATTGTGCAGCTTCTCCAACTCCGGTAATCTCCATAATATCAACCTCTTTTCTTATCTGCTTAATCTGTTTTTCTGTAGCTTTTCGTGTTCTTTTTGAAGCTTTGCTTTTACTTCTAATTTAAAATCCTGCTGCAAAATGCTGCACACTTCCTTCTTGTTGCCTGCCGACCGTCTTAAATCCAAACCTGCCAGATTGGAACAAATGACTGCATCTGCAATCTGCAGGCTGTAGCGGTTCCGGTCTCCTTTATCTATATGAATAACTATAGATTCCCGGTGATTTACGCCATTGCCAAAATAACGCTGAAATACAGCTGCTGTATTATATCTCATTTTCGGATCACCATATGAAAACAGATCCATTTCCGGCAGGGTATTTTTTACAGATTCCGGTATCCCAGGATTATCTGCGATACGATCCTGCATATCGATATACGACCATGGTTCCATCTGATTTTCAAACAAATGGATATAATAAGGTTCTCCATAATGCTTTAAGCTAAAATAAGCAGCTGTAGTAAAAGCATCTATATATGCTTTTGACAGCACCGTAACTCTTGACTGATTCAGAGAGTTATCCGGAAAAGACAGAAACACTCCATCTTCCTGTGCCCCAGTCTGTATCATGCTGATCTGATCAAGCTGCAGTCTTCCATCCATTATGATCGTGACATCTCCTATTACATTTTTATTTTTTCTGCTTTTTGTTGTTATCTCATACATAATATCTACCAAAAAGGCAGCCAGTCCGGCTGCCCTTCCTTTCTATCGTGTTCTTCCCTTTACCGGCTGCTCCTTCTTCTGATCATGGAGCTGTTCCGGTGAATGACTGACGATTGACATTTTTCGTTCCCGACTATCATACCGGTACACCTGATTAGACAGTCGTTCTTCCGGCTGAACCGCCATTTGATTTACCTCTTGAACGATATTTGCAATTTCGTCTGGAAGCATATCAGAATCAGCCGGCAGCACAAGCATTTCATGCACCGATGACGGAATGACATAGAGATCCCCTCCATATAACTCTGCCAGATTGTGCAGATTCTCTTCATACAATATTGCAGAAGCTCCGCTGATCTGTTTATTATTTGTTACAATATACAAAAGATTATCTTCCAGTGTACTGTCTATAATCTCATCCGGTACATCCTGACTTTCCATAATCTCCCGCAGCATATCATTTAACGGACGTACGACAGAAGGAAACAGCTTCTCTGTATTTTTATAAGCAAGCTCATACAGTTCCGGCTCCGTCACCTTATATTTTTCTGCAAGTCCCTCATCGATCCTGGCAGACATGATTCCTGTTTCATTCTGACCTATAAAAACACGATATACAACGGACAGATCCTGAAACTGGCGATGCGGACAGCTCTTTAACAATTCCTGATTTTCGGCAGTATTGATCAAAGACATATAGATCTGATCCGATGGCAGCTTGTTTAAAAAATCCATATTGACATCCATCTGCTTTGATTTTTCAACGTAAAAATCTGCAGTATGCTTTAACACATCGTTCAGATCATTTCCCGATCTATATGCCTGATACATATCCTGAATATAGATAGTCGGGCTTATGGTCTGCCCTGGTCTTCGAAGCGTGATGCCATCCTTCACTTCATTTGTCCGAAAGACCGGATGTACAGCCATTTCATAGTCTCTGTACGGCTCTGGAAAGTAATCCTTTAATTTTTCAATAACCAACTCTTTAAATTCATCATAATTTAACATAACCTTATCCTCCTAATTGATTTTGCGGCATAGCGGCTCCTGTCTTTCACCTCCGATTCAATGCCCTGTGCCATTTTTTTCATAAAAAAAAGAAGCATATAATCATATATCCTTCTGTCATAACCGTTTCCGGTTGTATGAAATTTGTTATTATAATCTTATCATCGTGTTTTTTGCTGTGATGTTTTTTTTGTTTTTTTTGTTTCTCTCTGCTGTTTCATTTGCAGCCGGTTACAGATCTGGTTCTCAATATATAAATGCTTTTTATAATCATCGATTGTAGCAAGACACCGGTCCGCAAGCTTCCCAAAACGATAGAGTGATACAAGATTATATCCTTGATCTTTCAAATTCCTGTACACCGAAAGTGCCTGATCATACTCCGCTTTATATTCCGTTTTTCCAGATTTATAACTTTTATAAGCCGGATACAGCTCTGTCAGTTCCTCTAACTGATCCAACGCTTCCGTTCTTGCTTCGTAACTAACGTGGATTCTTTTTCTCATGAACGAAAGCTCTTTTTCAGCCACCTGCAGATAAGCTCTGTATTGCTCTAACTGTTTCGGATCTGTCAACTTATTTTTCCCGATAAATGCTTTTACATCAAAGATCCTGATATTCGATGAGGCAACATACTGATAATACTCTCCCATATCTGCATAAAGCTTTTTCATATATTCCTGCCAGTTCTCCTGTTTAAATGTTCCTCCGATCATCTTAATAATATTCTCTTTTGTATAAGTCTGTTTATCCGGCGTCAGATTTACAAGTCTTGCAGCCTTTTTTCGTCCCGGAGCCAGAATCGTTATATATTTATGTCTCGGATCATCATTGATTACATGACCTTTTTCCTGCATCAGCTTCTTAAAATCTTCATAACTTCTTGCCTGGCTGATGCATTCATCGATATCCCGGAGTATCATTGTATTTGTATACATTCCGGCTTTTTTCGCTCTTTTTGAATGATCAAACCGGTACTTATAATTCTGATTCTCTTCTATCTCCAGATTAAAGCATGACAGCTGATACTTCTCACATAATTCATTGATCACTGGCATCAGATATCTTCTCCAGTCTCCGTTTTCATAACGATACTTACGTCCTTCAATCAGATCGATTGAATTAAATACGATATGACTATGTATATGCTTTGTATTCGTATGAACGGAATAAGCTGCCTGATACTCCGGCAGGCACCGCTCTATAAACTCTCTTGTGATCTGCATACAAAGTTCCGGTGTCAGCTGATCAGATGCCGGAAATGCAAGCTTGTAGTGATATCCCTGCACCCCCCATTCCTTTCCAAATGCATCTTTTATGTCCATCATCTGCTGATATACACTTTTTGACAGTTTTGCTGTATCCGTCAGATCTGCCGGAAGGGTCAGATTGTATCCGGACAGATATTTATTCTCTGTCTTTTCCGGATTATAAATATATTCAATTCCCCGGATTAATCCGGATGATTTTTTCCCGGACGTTGCCGCCCGGATTGCTCCTAATCTTAAATAAGCCATAGGCACTTCTCCTATTATTTCATGTTTAAGCAGCTCTACAAAATTTGTTAACCAAACAAAAATCTTATTTTCCTTTATAAAATACCTGTGTTATCCTCTGCAGCTGTTCCCGCATCGATGCCACATCTGATAAAGCATCAGCAAGGCGATCCATATCAGCTTGCCCTATATCCATTGCATTCATCTTATGTGCAATCTGATTAATATTTGTGCCAATTCCAACAAGCTGTCTTTTCGCATCAGCAAGATCCGCAGCCCGAATTCCTACGGATGTCATATAGTCTCGATGTATCAGCTCACGAATGTATGCGCTTTCACTTTTTTTCTTATCTGCTCGGCTGATATTTTGCTGCAGCAGACGATTCGTATCCGGATCAAAACGGTATGATTTTTTGATTGTTTTTTTCATATTTCCTCCTTGTCGACATTTTATGGACACTTTTTTGTCTATGGACACGTTATAGACACTTTGTAGACATTTTGCAGACACTTTGTAGACACTTTTTTGTCCATGGACACGTTGTAGACACTTTGTAGACATTTTGCAGACACTTTTTTCTTATCTGCTACCTTTTCACTTTGTTCAAAGATAGCAAGTCACGCATTTTGTCCATACAAAATGCCAACTTGTTAGGGGAGCACCCCTAATACCCCCGGCACATATCTATACCGTATAATATTGGCTGTCGCCAAGAATAGGCAGGCACATCCAAAAAGGGCATTGGGAATGCTCCCCCTTATAAAATTGCAACAAAAAACCACGAACATTGCTCGTGGCATTTTGCTGTATCCATTTTCTGTTTCTACATATTTTTTGACATTTTTTTTTAATCGTGATAATATACTTATAGAAAAGGTGTTACCGATAGACGGTTGACCCGATAACTTTTAGCCGAAATAGCCGCTCAGTTTACCAGACCGGGGCGGCTATTTCTGTGTTGTATTATCCTTACCAAAGGAATATCCTAATCCAAAGCAGGTTAAGCCGAAGCTTACTACTGCAATAAAATCAACAATACTCATTGGCTTAGCCCTCCTTTCTTCAAGATTCCCAAATGGGTTTCTATGTAATCGGAGGGTCACAGTCCCTCCGTAGAAGGGCAACCGCCTACCGTGTTATGATAACACCCAAGTGTTATTATAGCATCTGTACTATTTTCATGCAATGAAGTCTTTATAAACAGTTTCTATCAGCCTCTAAGAAAGAAATGGATTTATCGTGAGCATCTTGTTGCTGAATGATCTCCATCTCTTGCTCCATATCCCCATCATTCAGGCTCCGATCAAACAAGGCTCCTTCTGCCTGTAAAAATAGATTCATCTCATGAATCAAATTCTGCATCTTACATCATCACCTCCTGCACGGTTGCTTTTTTTGTTCCATCATTCTCTGTCTAATCGCAACCAGATATTCATTCATATCTTTCTTCCCTGTCTGCCAGAGTCTGACACTTGCTGGATCCCGGATAATGCTATATCCCTTTTCCTGAAATTCATGCTCATATTTTCTTGTAGCTTCTCTGCCCTTTTTATCATTATCCAGAACAAATGAGATCTGCTTGACCTCCGGATATTCTTTCAGGTATAAATAAACCGGTGATTGTGCCAGCATCCCAAGGGCAATCAGATGATCCTGAGATTCCGGATATAACGTCTTATATGACAATAGATCGATTGGTGCTTCAAACACGATCAGCCGGTTCGTATTCCCCTGCAGCGAAAATCCGTAATCCTTGTTAGAACCCGGCACATCTCCCCGGAATTGCTTTCCGGTGATCGTTCCACGGATAAATCCATGCTGGATATGTCCGGCTCTGTCTCCTGCCAGGAATACTACATTATGGTGATCAGCTTCTTCATAGATCCGGTGTTCATGCATCAGTCTGGACACAAGCTCACGGTCAATCGCTCTTGACTTTGTAAGATACGCAAACGCCCGCCGGTAATCTTTATTAACCGGTGGAAGTAAAAATGGTTTGTTCTCTGTTTGTGACTGATAGGACTGAAATTTCACAGTTCCTCCGGAAAGATACTTTGAAAGCTCCCGCACAGTCTCCGGAAATGTCCGGTTTTCAAATTTCATAACCAGATCGATCACCGATCCAGTCTCTCCGGTGTAAAAGTTATGAAACGTGTTGGTCTGGGTAAACAGAATCATTCCTGATACCTCATTACATTCTAAATGGGATCCACGCTTCTTAAACGTAAATCCCATTTCTTCGGCAATCATCCGGATATCAAGTTGCTTCACCGCGTCGGTTTCCGCTTTCAACTCATTATATGGTCGATACATTCACATCACACTCCTTAAAAGAAAATGCCGCATATCTCTATGCAGCATTTTTCTAAAATAATAAATCCTTCATAACCCGGTTCCATGAGTAAGATGTGATCTCCCCTTTCTGCAGTTCCAGGTCATTCTTCTTTTTTAAATAAATATAATCTACAATATGATCCGTCAACAGAAGTCGGTCAGATTGTTTTGCTGTAAGCTTTGGAAGCTGATCATATAAACGGTTGTAGATAGCTGTTTTTAATGTGATCTCATAAGCCTTTGAAATCAGATCTGCTCTGGAATTTAACAGCAGATAAGAGAAAAAAGAGTCCTTTTCAAAATCAAGCTTTTCTTTCAATGTCAATTTAAACGCCTCCTTCTGCACCTGGAACATAATAGATTTCCAGATAATTCATTCTACCGTTTACAATCGTAAAACCGGCAGCATAGCTCTGTGTTCCGGCTTCTGTTGTAATGTTAAAACAGGCTTTCCGATCACTATAAGAGCACATCTCCGGTATCTCCTCGATGGATATAATGTCTGTCAGTCCTACAGGGTCAAAGGTATCTAAGCACTGCTTGGATACCGGTGTCTGGTCGTTTATCTGTCCTGTTATAACCTGCTTGATCGTTTCAATATAATTCTCCTCACTTAACAGACTCGATACAGCTTCTGACGTTTCCTGTTCCGCATCTGAATATTCTGAATCCGTACCGGCTTCTGTTGCAAGCTCTGTCCGGCTTTCCGTCTGTTCGATCTTCTCCTCTGTATTCCGTTTCTTTTTTACGGTCATCAAAGAAAAACATAAAATAAACATGACAAGGACAGAGCCATATAATATGATTAATTTCTTTTTCATGAAATCCTCCTACTCTTTATAAATAACATGAAAGGTATCCGTTCCGGTATCGTTTACGACAGTATCCTCCGTGATATAGCAAAGCGTGCCTCCTGCTGGATTCATGCACATGATTGTTCCATCTTCGGTATATCCCATCAAAACGATATAGTGGGTATTACTCGTCACATAATTACCATTACACCATCTTGCCCGGTTTGACAGCAGTACAATAACGCTCTTTCCTGCGTTTAAAGCTGCTCGGAGTTCATCCCGGCTCTTGGGGATGATCGTATTGTAGGTAAGCCCATACTGGCTGCACAAGCCGGAAATTAAAGATGAAGATACCAGTACAATGCTGCAACGACTACCGGATGCACCATTTAATGCATATGTTAATACAGTCTCCGGTGTAATATCCGTTCGTCCAGTGTGCTTACATAATGCACTTGCAATCGCTGTCAGACCACAGCCGGAGCCGGCTATCGTCCTGACTCGTCCATCTGATCCGACTCCCATTGCGTTCTGATAATCGCCCTGGTTATAAAACACATACCCATTAACAATCTCTGCCTCCGATCTGGAGCTGACTCCTGACGTGCTGCTTTCTACCGCAGTTGTTTCAGTCAATCGGTATGTTTCTCCACTGTTTTCAGCCACAAGCACAAGAAACAATACAATCAAAGAATAGACAGCGACCGGAAAAAAAAGCAGGATGACCATCAGTTCTTTTTTTAAAAATTCTCTGATCACCTTCCAGACGGCTCTGACTACAGATCGCAGTGATCTGCGGACTACTTTATCTGTCGTGTGAACCGCTGCATCATATGCAAGCCGGTCTACCTCCATGTTAATGACACGGTTCTTAACCTGCTCCATCCGGCTCACCTTCTGAGTGGCCGCACTTGGAGCTGTCAGGATTCTGCTTGTCGTAGTCACAGCTATTTTTGCTGAGTTCTTAACAGCGGAAAACACATGTCCTAGCACGTTTTCGCCATTTTCAGCCTGTTCTTCTGCAGCATCCCGCACTGCTTCTTTCTGGGCTTCCCTTTGAGCTTCTTTTCGTGCTTCTTTCCGGACATCCTTTTTAGAAGCAGAAGAAGCTCTAAGACCAGTAAGCGAAATTCCGGTTGCCTGTGATTCCGGCTGCTGCAGGAATGCAGTATCTTCCTTATAGCCTATCTCCTGACCTTTATCCGGATTCGTTCCGGACAAAGAAACCGGATCCTGTACATCCTGCCCCAGTTGCCGGATCATCTCCTGTCTCAGATCATCCGCTCCTCGCATCTGCCGCCTCTCGAAGCGGTTAACTAGCTTACGCTGTTTTTCTCCGGCTGCATCTGAAGCATTCTCCTCTATAACCTCATTGAAAATAGATCCGGTTAAATACTTTCGTTCGGACAATTCCTGCTCTTTTTCCTGATCCGAACTTCTGACCTCAATATACCGATCTGCAAAGGATGACTTTTTATAATATTCTTTCTCTGCATCATCCATTTGCTTTTCCGGAATATCCGTTGTATCCAGACTGTTTTCCCTGAACCCGGAAATATTCTTATCTGTCAAAATCGCATTCTGCAGCTTCCCGGACTGCTGTTTTTTTGAGAGCTGCTCTGACAGCTGTCGCTTTTGTTCTTCTCTCATACAGTCACCTTATTTCTTATGGATCGAATGAAAATCCGTATTGATCATGGTGTAGAGCTCTGTATCCTTTTCCAAACTCAAATCAAACGGAACCGTAGCAGTAGATACCTTCAAGAGTCCTTTTCCCGGTTCATCTTCTTCAAAGATATAATTAAGCTCCGATGCCGTTAAACCAAGATTTGCTGCAAATTGGTTTCTGGATGCCTCTTTCTGCTTCATGATCAGAAAGAACTCCGAATTTTCAAGCAGTTCCCTGGTCCGGTAATTATCTAATAACTGCGTGATCGTCTGTGCCATGCCTGTAATGATACAGCCCATGGACCGAAAGAGCATCCAGATTGAATTGATAAACTCGATCTGCTGCGGAGTTACAAGAATCTGTGGCAGCTCATCTAAATACAGATAAGTGGCACGCCCAATGCTGTAATTGTAAAAAACCTGCTCTTTAATGCTCTCAATCATAACAAGCATGGACAGCTCACGAAGCTTGGAACCTATATTTTTTAATCCGTATACCGTTACTCTGCCGGTGCGTTCCGTTTGTTCTTTTTCTGCAAAAATATTTAATGTCCCTTCTACAAAGATCCGGAGATACTTCCGTACATCCTCAGCAGCCTTTGTCTGCTGATAAGAAAGGCAATTATAAATATCATGCAGACAGACCGTACCTGAAATAGAACTATACGCTGTCTGAACTGCCTGATCGATCGCAGTGATTTCATCCGAGGTGATCACATCTCCTTTGGCCGTCTCTACAAGGGAAAAGGCAAAATCCGCTTTTTCTCCAGTGATTTCCAGACGTTTTCCATTATCAAAGTATGCAAATGGATTAAAATGCACATCTGCCTGTGGGGAGATATCATAAAAACGTCCTCCAGTACGTTTTGCAAATTCCTCATAGTCGTTTTTTGGAGACACCACGATAATATCCGCATCTGTTCCGAGATAATTTTCAAGCATCATAACAGAAGCTGCAGCCGTCTTTCCTGCACCGGTCACACCGAAAAGCCATCCATGCGGATTGATCAAAAGACGTCTGTCTACACGGATAATCGATTTTGTCTCTGTATTATGACCAAGAAATAATTCGCCAGGCTGGAATATCTCCTGCATCTTATAAGGAAAAAAGGCTGCAACTGCTTTTGTCTGCATGTTTCGTCCATTCGCAACATTTTTGACTCCGATCGGTAGGATCGTATTAAATGCCTCCCGATGCTTCATATAGCTATAATCTACTTCCATGCCAGAGCCTGTAGCTGTACTGATCACTCTGGAACAGCGATCATCCAGTTCCATCCTGTTATCTGCAAATACTACAAAATTACACATAACATAAAACTGATGCTGCTTGTTCTTCTCAAAATCCTTCAGCTGATGCTCCAGATTTTTCTTATCCATCCGGAGTGTTGTTGATAATTCCGAATGAAAGTCCATCTTGCCGACACGGCTGTTACTCTGTTGCCGCTGCAGTCTTGCAATCTTGGAATCCTTCTGTTCCAGCAGCCTTTTTGTCGCAGACTGGGGAATCGGCATAACATCTACTGTAGCAATCATTGGAATATTCAAGTCCATGATCTTTGTCAGGAACCGGTCAGAAAGTGTCGTCTGCTCTGTCATTGGGAATTTCACATACAGACAGGAACCATACTTTTCTTTTCCACGGTTCTTGAAAATAAAATAGTCTTCATGTGAAAAATCGATTTTTCCCGGAATAATATAATCGATAAAATCAACGTGATTTTCAACTGCCGCCTTAAAATCAAAGGTGAGATAATTGTCGTCTGCACTGTTATAGGCATCATGCAGGATCTGCAGCCTTTTTGTCGCATCAAGTGGAATCAGATCTGATCCGATGCGACGATATCCTTTCTCGATATCCAGTGCATCAAAAAATGCTTCTGCAGCCTGATAGGTCTCCGCTTCTTTCCGGATCGTCAGATACATCTCCTGCTTGATTCCATTCTGTTCCCCTTCAATTCTCCGCAATATCTCATGATTCAGATCCTCGCACAAAGAATCTGTTGCATCTCCTTTTGCCTTATAAAGTAGATTTTCCCGGTACTGCTTCATATTTCGGATCCGGTTGTTGATTGTAATCTTATATGGCACCCGCTGGGCATTCAGATTCTGGCACCAGCATTCCAGCTTTGCTATCTTTTCCTGATCCGATAAGATATCGTAATTGATATCCGAAATCTGGTATGATTTCGAATAGATCTTCCCGGATCCAAATATACCGGTATCCGATATACTGTCAACCTCAATCAGATCATTTACACATCTGGGTGTTTTTACCCGAAACCGGTCACACCTCTTATAAATCTTCCATTCGTCCATGGTATAAAATCCCCCTTTCGGTTTTTTCTGTTTTCTCATAAACGTATACTTTCATATACCTTTTTTGTCTCATGATCTCAAACAGATCCAGACCATGCTTGTTATAAAATGCAAGGATACCGGGAAGGATCATGACTCCCATTGCTATCATTCCATTTGTCGTAGCATCCACCTTGCCATATAAGAGTGCCGTAACAATACCACTAAGGAGTATGGATACCGCAAAGCAAATGTACTGCCAGGTCTTTGTTCCCGGAAATAATTCCCGGTGAACGATTGTCTGTATGTCTTCTATCATATCTAATTCCATTACCATTAATAACCTCCTACAATCTTCGCTGATAAACCTTCCACACCCTTGATACAGCTTGCAGCAACTGCACATGGAAATACAACACGGAGCAGTATCGTAAGGATTCCAAGCCATGACAGCTCGCCGTATATAGTAAAGCTTGCCGGATAGCTCTGCCGGTTGGAAGACGCTGCAGCAATCTGAAACAGAGAGCCCGATACATCATGATCATCCAGTGTCATCACCGCATTCTTATATTTTTTCAGACCGACCACGTCAAATATCGCAGACACTTCGGAATTGATACCATTAAATACATTGCCGGTGTCCGTCTGTGTTACAATCTCTTTATTCCGGTTATAATTAATAACGGATAATACCTCATCAGACACCTCATCCCAATTCACAGCGTCATCAAATCTTGTCGTTCCAAACGGCAGACGTCCATACTCTCTCGAATAGTATAAAACATTCAGTTCCGATGCATTATGAACCGTTACTGTTACCTGTGTGTCATCGATCTCAGCAGGGAACAGCTCCTGCATCGTGGTTCCGGAATGAATCAGGATAAAAGAAAACGCAAGTGCTGCTGTGATTAAGGCAGCCTCCATCGACGTTCTAATAATACTTTTTATATATCCTTGAAATATCTCATGCCCCTTCCAGTCCGGCATTGGATATGTGCTTATGGAAAATGGTGCAAATGGTATCAGCATGAACATCGTGAATATTCTCTGATATACGGCTACAACGATTGCCACTCCGCATACGATCACCACTAATGCCCCAAACAGATATAGTACAAAGGTAAAAACGCCTTTGATTCCTGATACCCCAGTTGCCAGACGCCGAAATGATATATCATCAAGTACCAGCGAATTTGAAAAATCAGCACTCGTTCCACTTGCGATACGATAAATACCGGAGGCAAGATTAACTCCGGCATTTAAGATTGCTTTTACAATCGTAAGTGCATTATTTACAAGTACAACCCCTATGTTCAACCGGATCACTGATTTGCTAAATGTCCAGATGTCCATCTGCTGTAAAGCTTCATCAAAGACCCGGTATAAAAATGCAAACAGAAGAATGGACGTTCCGACGATACCAAACACTCTGGAAATCAGATCAATGAGTGTCCAGAAATCTGTAAAGCTTGGAGAATCGACTTTATATTGAATCACCTTCAATGCTACATTGACAAAATTCTGATACAGGGAAAGTGCCGAGTTGATAAGCTCGGCACACCAGCTTCCTGTGTTACTAAATATATCGGAAATCTCACTTCCTGCAGCAGACACCGTATCCCAGATATCAGAAATGGAAAACATAGGCATATTGTTCTGTATATGCATAAGCTTCCCTCCTTAAATAGAAATACCTGCCATAGATAAAAATAATTTAATAAATATCATTAACAATCCAACTACAACAATAAAAACACCTTGAATGATGGAAGTGATATCTCTGCTCTGAATGCCCGGTATAAGTTCAGACCACAGTCCTTTGATTAGAACAATTACTCCGCCAGCTGCTATAACTGCAAGCAGGATATAGACAAGAATATTAATTGGTCTGGTTACCTGTTCCGCAACGTTTGCTGCAGCTTCACTCGCTGACTCTGTTGTAGCCGCTGCTGATACCGTTAATTTCGGCATCAGCAGTAAAAAGGCTGCAATTACCAGATATGCGATTCTATAAACTTTCAGTTTCATTCTTGTATAAACCATATTTTTCTTCTCCTTTTCAGCTGCTGACATAAAAATAGGCAGCTACATCATCCGGCCAGATACTTTCGATCTGACAGATGCTGTAGTTGCCTTATTATGCCTTTTATTTACTTGTTTTGTTTGATTATATTATTTTCTTCTTTTCTTTCTCCAGATCACAAATGCTCCGGTGATAAACGCTGCAGCCATCAGGAATGCTACAGGAATCAGTTTAAATGCATCTCCGGTCTTTGGTGTATCCGGACGGCTGTTTGTGATAACAAAGCTTACTACCTTACCATCATTCTCACGAACAACTGTCTTACTGTATCCTTCCGGTACTTCTACCTCATCGACGCTGTAAATGATCGTTACACCTTTTTCCTGCTTGGCGAGATTGCTCCAGGTATATTTCCAACCATTGTTCTCGGAAAGCTCTACCGGATCTCCTACAGCATCTATCTTTCCTGCTACAGATTTATAGAGCTGCACTTCGATGCTGTCCGGACGCTTCTGGTACTTGTCGTTCGAATCCTTCCAGATCTTCGTTACCTTTACTGCAGTTGTTTCCGGCGTATGGGTATTAGTGATCGTAAAGGCTGTACCCTTGCTTGTCACGGTCTTAATGTATCCATCCGGTATTTCTACTTCATCTACTGTGTATACGATGTCCTCACCGGCTTTCTGCTTGGAAAGATTATTCCATGTATACTTCCAGTTATTGTTCTCGGAAAGTTCTACCGTTCTGCCAGATGCCTTTCCATCCGCATATAACTGTACCTTGATCGTAGTTGGTCTGATGCCATCCTGATCGTTGTTATCATCCCAAACCTTTTCTACAGAAATCTTTGTAACGTCCGGAACATGGGTATTGGTAATTATAAATTTTGTTTCCTTGTTTGTGACTTCTTTTTCATATCCTGCCGGTATCTCTACTTCATCCACAGCATAAATAATATCCTCATTATTTTCCATAGTTGGAAGTCCTTCCCAAGTATAACTCCAGTTATTTTTTTCTGAAAGTTCTACAGCATCATAAACCTTTGTATTTCCATTTTTATAAAGCTGTACTTTGATTGATTCCGGCCTGATTCCATCCGCATTATCCGCATCATTCCATACTTTTTTTACAGATATCTTTGTAATTTTTGGAACAGAAAGGGTCTGAGATTTTGAAGTCAGATCATCATGCTTGACTAATCTTCCGGTATGTGTCTTTACTACACCTGTTTCATCTACCGTTCCATCTTCATTTATCGTAAGGTCAGTATCGTCCGAACCTTCAAATAAATATTCAGCAACAACAACATTCTTGCCATCAAGTCCGGTGGTATCAAGTACAAGTGGTGTTCGTACTTCAGCACTGACATATCCTGTATCGTCAGAATCGGTTGTGAACACTTTATGTCCAAGAGAATATGTTCCGTCTGGCTGCTTATATGCCTTACCTGTCTCAGGATCTTTTATAACACCCTTCATTGTATAGGTCTTTCCAGCTTCTAAGAAATGATAATCACTGATATCATCAACATCTACTTTTTCATTTGCCGGAATCACATTATCCTGCGTTTTAACACCTAATGCTCTGGTTTCAATGTAAGGTTCCGGTATATTTGTAACGGTTCCAAGATCATATAACTGGTATCCGTCTGTATAATCAGCTTCTTTTGTAAGATCTACTGTGATCGGTGTGATCAGACGATATTCTGTATTGGTATCGGTTGCGATTTCGGTGATTTCATAAGTATCAAACGGTAATGCTCCGAGTGAATCATCGATCTTCTTTTCTCCATCGTCATTGCCGTAGAACCATGTGCCGGATATCGTCTTATTATCTTTATCCGCTGCATTGGTATTTTCAGAATGTTTGATTGCCGATGTGTCGATCATACCATTTTCATCGGTTACAACAACATGGCTTTCGCCGGTTGTCTTGGATGTAATTCTAAATGCAATACCGGAAAGCGGCTCGTTCGTGTCTAAAGCAATCTTCTTGAACTTAAGGTCTGCTCTCAGAACCTTTTCCTCTTTGATGATTGCATTCTCACCAAAGTAGTTTGATAAGGAATGAGCATCCTTTACTGCCACAAAGATCACACCATCTTCATTGGATGCTACTTCTCCACCTAATGATTTCTTATAAAAACTGCCCGCAAGTGTATATCCCTCCGGTGCCTTTGTCTCCTCGATCGTGATCGCTCCAAGAGGTATTACAGCATAACCATCATCATAGAATAATTCACTGCTGGCATCCTTTACCAGATACTTGTCCGGTTCAACTGTGTGAAGCTCACCGTTTTCATCGGTTCTGTATACCCATGTTCTGGTCGGCGCCTTACCTTTCACCTGTGCATAGCTTGTCACTGCACCTGCACCGGTTACCGGCACATCATAGTACTTGATCGTAAACTCTGCTCCTGCAAGGGAAGTTGCACCTGCATTTGAACCTGATGTTGAATCTTTCTTTGTAATTGTGATTCGTAATGGGTCGTTCTTTAAAGGCTCTGTGGATGTAACTGTCTGCTGCATGTTGTCTTCTGTGTAGTACAGATAGTACACCTTTGTATCCAGCTCACAGCCGGTTGAATTCTTTGTCTCTTTGATACATACCCATGTGTTAAGTGGTACACCAACCAGCTTATAGTAATTGCCATTTGACTGATCTGCAAGCTCTAGATTTCTTGACTTGTTGGTATCAATGACATAGCCATTTCCAGCTGTATCTGTGCGGAATGTACACAGGTAATTGGCTACATCTGTTGTCTCTACTCCGTTTCTGGTTGTTGTGTATGCCTTGTATTCTGCACCATCTAAGCTGTAGTTACACAGCTTGTTGATCGGTGTATTTGCAAGCTTCTTCTTAAGCTTCAATCCGGAACGTACATCTGACATCTGGAAGTTTAAAGATGTATGGCTGCTGGTGCACTCCAGATATACCGGAGCTGCTGTGGAGAAACCTCTGGCATTTGCTGTTGCTTCATCTTCGACTAAACAGTACCAGCCGAATGGCAGGTTCTTGAAGTATTCTGCTTCGGAGCCTGTGCCTATGGTAATCTTAAGTGTATTTTTACCATAAGGCTCCAATGAATGTGCAACTACCTTTGTACCATCATGCACATATGTACCAACTAAATTATTATTGTTGCACGCTGCACCATTTCCGGTGACCTTGTACAGCTTGAACTGTACACCTTTTAAAGCTGCTGCAGAACCACTGTAGGATTTGGTTGCCTTACTCTTTGTTGAAACCAAATCATCTGTTGTGTCAGATGTGATTGATCTGTCTCCAGCGTTACCGGATGCATCCGCATCTACCTTAATCGTAAATTTATGATACGCTATATCCTGTGTAAAGCCTGTTACCTCGACTGATTTACCGGCTATGGCATTGATCTCTTTTGTGTATTTGCCACCCGGATTGTAGTAGTATGCTGCTCCACTCTGATCATTTATTCCAAGCAGGTGTTCAGATTCATGATAGTAATAGCTTACAGATTTTGTAAGTCCTGTCTTGTACCACCAGTATCCCGGTGTACTGCCATATGTGCCGGCATAATCATTCTTAGCTGCCGCATTTACAAATACAACATTTCTTCCGTTTGCATCCATATAGGAATAACCATCATAGGACAAAACTAAACGGTTTGCAGGCTGTACAGCTACATCGCTGCCATTTATCTTTTTCGTGTAGGCATCTGCTGTTACAGTGCTGCCACCCTCACTGGCGTAGATGCCATATTTGATACCTGCCATATTGTAGTAGGAATTACCGGCGATCTCTGTCTGGTACTCCTTGTGTACTCGAAAGCTTCCGGTAAAAGATTTCTTTGTGTCTGTTGTTTTTTCAGATACAACTGAGATGGAATCTCCAGCTTTAAAGGTAAAGCTTTTCACATTTGTATTTAACTCAAAGTTCGTAACTGAAATGTTTTGACCTTTGTGCTTAGTAATCAACGCTTTGGTTTCTGCTGTACCATTATCATAGTAATAGCTGTTGCCACTGCCACCGGCTAATGTGCCGGCTTCTTTGTAATAGTAAGTGTAGGATTTGCCTGATTCAAGATCATCTTTGTACCACCGATATGTGTACAAGTCATAATTTTCCTTGAAAGCATCCTTAGAAGCCTTGCTTACAAAGATAACATTCTTACCGGATGCATCCATGTAAGCCTTACCATTGTAAGAAAGAACAATCTGTGTGGCACTTCCAACCGGTACTCCATCTGACCGTTTGTAGTTTTTAGCCGATGAAACAGCTGTTGTACAGGCTTTATCCGAGTAGATCACATACCGGATTCCTGCCATGTTGTAGACTTTATAATTCCAGTTATCCGTTCCATCTGCTGGCTCCTTTGTTAATTCAAATCTGCCTGTACTTGGCTGTTCTTCTTTTTCCCAGTCAATGTCAATATCAAGTGCATATTCATATAATTCAGCACCAAACAGGTTCTGAATCGAACTGTTATCAGGTACTGCCCAGTATGCAACAAATCCATCTTTAGATGCAGTCGCATTTATGCTGCTTGTACCGGCATAAGTCTTCTTCGCAACAAACATGAAGTATGTACCACCAGTAAGTGTTACAGAACTACCAGCTGCATGGCTTGCCCATGTACATCCTGCAATACCTGCTGTTTCTGCAGCAGAAGTTGTTGTGTAACAGGTAACACTTGTTGGAACTTTAAATGTGTAACTGTTTGCTCCGGTCTGTACTTTGTAGATATTGGTTCTTCTAAGACCTGCATTTGCCTTGCTTGTAAACTTACCAGAACTGAATGTGTAATTGAAATCATATACTCCATTACCAGTCTCAGCAACCAGACTTTTACTAATAGTATACGTATGCTTATACCGATAATCATCACCAGATGGTCCGATCTCTTTTGTAGTCTCTACACCATTTGTGTATGTAACCGTCTTGTTCGTAAGACTGACCGTTCCAACCTGTATATCAGCATTGTACTTATTTGTCGGCATTGGTTTGTCTGTAACATCAAATACTACTGTGTTTCCATTTGCCGTGCCATGTCTGTAATAATCCAGATTCTTACGCATCTCTTCAAATCGGTTACCATTCTTGTAGCCATAGTATAATGTCTTAACGACATTGTTATTGCCAAGAGCCGATAATGGACTACCAGAGCTTGCTCCATATGTATGCAAAGTCACCGGATCACCATTTGTGCCTGCAGTATAATAATTTGCAGCATCCTTATTATGATCACCACAGTATACACTGAACATATCCTTGCCGTCAGAATCCTGCAACCTCATCTGTGGAGTAATATAACTACTACCTATACGACGTGCATAGTATCCGTTACCTGCCTGTGCCACTCTCGCTGCAAAAGTCCGAAGCAGTGCAAATGGGCTAAGGAAGTGAATCTCATTTGCATCACTTGGTGTAGCTGTCTCTGTTGATTCCGTGGAACCTGCAACTACTGTAAATCCATCATCCGATGTTGAAGCTTCTTCCGCATCAGATGGTGTAGCTGTCTGCTCTATGAACGTGATCTCCGGCTTTAATACAACAGCTTTTTTCTTAGTTGCTTTAGCAGTTAAAGAAAAAGTATAAATCTGATCATCATAGCAGATGTTCTGATCAGACACTTTCTTCTCACTCTTGTAGAGCGTTTCGTCCATCCGATAATAATATGTTCCGGCTGGGAGTTCCAGGCTGGACAGCTTCTTCTCATTGATCTCTTCCTGATCTGCATATACAACCGGCTCATTATCCTTATTACTGTAAGCCTTACCATCACAGGATAATACAAATGCGCCTACTTCATCTTTGCAGGAAGCATCTTTGTATACCTCATATACAATACCTGTTACATCTTCTCCTTTCTTATCAGATTCCGGCAATTTTGCTTCGATCTTGACATATCCTGTCTGATCAGCATCTCCCGGTGTCGCAATTTCAGCAGCCGATGATGAACCAAAGCTGCTTGGAATGACTGTCACTACCATAAGTGCAGCCATGATTGTGGATATAATTCTTTTCCACTGTCTTTTCATTTTGAACATCTTTCAGTCCTCCTTTGAAAATAATATTTTTATTTATAAAAAAAGGACGAGTGTCAAAGCACCATATCTGGAAGAATCTTTATCATCCCTCCGGCACTATGACCATCGTCCTTGTTATATTCAATTTTGTGCAATAAAAAACCTCCACATTTCTGTAGAGGTCTTATATCGTTCTATTGAACTGATTCTATCATATCACACCTGAAATCCCATTTCCAGGTTTTCTTGGTTTTCTTGGTTCTGGAAGTTCTACTTAATAAAGCCATGATCCTTTAATAAGGTTAAGTAGGCGGGTTCTGCCAAGTCAATTCCAACAGTACCATAAGGAGTATTCTTTGTTACAACTTGACAAACCCCACTACCATCAGCATAAAGCATATCGCCACTTTTATTAGGAATATAAGCACATGCACTAGAGTTCTCGGTATCACCCCACACTACATGCTCTGTCATGGTATCTCCACATACGGTACACTTGTAGGTATAGTCGCACTCTTCGTAGGCTCTTTTCTTGATTACCGGAACATCTGCGTATTCTGCGTCGTGATGCTTGTAATCAACAATCTTTTTTACCAGATGATTTCCACCATGGTGAACAGCATCCTGATGTTTATCTAATTCAGCAGTATTCTCATAAGCACAATCCTGATCATCGATTCCAAGTTCACCGGAGCAGGTATTGCATACAAGCCACTTGCGTGCTGCGTATATCGGTTCATCCCACGCATCCCGAATCAGCTGATTCTCAGTACCCATAACTGCATCGTGCTTCTTGTAGTTCGACTGTACCGGATTCTGATTCTTGTCGAGGACAACCAGCCACTTGCACACATGCTGCTCTGCTTTTTGTGCTACACCATCTACATACTTCACACCACCATATGTGCCATTTGCAAGTTCCCCATTCACATAGTATTTGTTGTTAGACTTACGAATGCCAGTGTAAAGTTCACCATTCTTGTAGAACTTACTATCATAAGTGCCAGTGCCTAACACGCCATCCTTGTAGTATTTACCCTTATAAATACCGGTAAGCAGGCTGCCCTTGGAATAACGCTTGCCATTGTAGCTTCCAGTACCTAAAACACCATCTTTGTAGAACTTACCATCACAAATACCGGTAGCAAGTTTACCTTTCTTGTAATACTTACCTCCATACACACCACTGGCAAAATCACCCTTTACATAGTACAGTCCTTTATAAGTCCCAGTAAGTAGCTTCCACTCCTTACCATCATACTTTACAAGCAAGCCAGACTGATCAGTAGTAATAGTATTCTTTTTAGGGGGGGTTACCTTTCCGCTATCATTATAGTACACTCCATCAACAACACCATTGTACACTGTCCATTCACCAGTTATTACAGGAGCACCTGTAGCCTGGGGACTACTAGTTACAAAAGAATAGCACACACCTTTTTCAATCTTAAAGGATGCTGTTGCAGCGTTATTAAAGTAATACTGTACACCCTTGACCAGCTTCCAACTATTAGTCTTTTTAGGGTTGCCCTTTGCATCTTTATAAACAGCTGTTGTTTTATCAGTCCCAGCAGTAATTGAGGACTTAATCGTTCCCCTATTACCATTATTAAATACATACTTAGTACCATTACTTAAAGTGAATGCTTTGTTGTAATTAACATATTGCTTACTAGACTTATTCCATTTTTTGAGTACCTTTTGACCTGAATAGTACACATATGTTGCAGATTTATTACCCTTTCCGAAGTAATACTGTGTTTTACCAGTTTTCCATTTACCACAGTTTTCAGAATAAACAGTCTGCTTACCGCCTTTGTAATAATAGTATTTTCCACTCACTTTTACTACTCCGGAAGCTTTCTTGCCTTTAACACCTTTGCTGAACTTGTAGGTTTTGCCATTGCTTAATTCTGCATACCCCTTATACTTCTGGTAAGCTTTCTTGGATTTATTCCATTTAGCAAGATACCACTTGCCAGATTTCTTATACCACACATAGGTAGCATAATTCTTTCTGCCATCAAAGTAATACTGTGTATTACCTTTCTTGTACCAACCTTTCTTTGGTGTAACCTTGCTTCCATCCTTGTATGCAATCTTCTTGCCACTGTCTTCTACTTCTGTTACATCAGCACCAGATTTCACCTTAATAGTTGCAGCATCTACCGAACTGCCACCTACCAGAATACTTGCTGCGATCACACACGCAACAATCATTGCAATTATTATTTTCTTAAAGTCTTTCATCATAGTAATCACCCCTTTTTCTTACCTACTCTATCTACTTCTATGCTTTGGTTTCATTTTTTGTGTCAGCTCCGGCTTAGCGAATCTTCCTGGCGTTCCATCATACTCAAATTGCTTTGACAGGGAATGTACCTTGGATACATCCGCTTGATGAATCTCCCGGAAGCACTTTGTCAGATATGGATACTCCCATATCAAATCATTTAACAAATGCATAACCTGTGTTGTGCTTAACGGCTTTTTACTCATATAGACACTACCTTCTATATGCTCCCATCCTTCCTTTTCCAGGAATTTTCGAACATCTAAATATGCTTTGATGTAATTATTCTTTCCAAGTATAGCCTTTGCAACCTTTGTGTCAATATCAAATGATAATTGTTTTCTCCTCATATTCCACTACCCTACATATCGTCTTTCATGATGGCTGATCCAGTCTCTTGATTCCTTAATACAATCTTCTACTTCGCCATCTATATCAAATGTCCATTCATCCAAATAGTCCAGATAATGTACATCTTTTCTTGTAATCTCTGGAATAAACATACCAATAACGCACATAGCATCTTCTCCATCCTTGACAAAGAATCCATGTTCCGGCTCTGCTATATCATACTTTTTTGCATGTTCCCGCATCGGCTGCAACAGTTCTTCTTCTGTCTTTCCTGCCTGTTTTAATTTTTCCTGATTGAACACAAATTTTAAAGTTACCATTATTTACTCTCCTTTCCGGCTTTTTTGTTTGCATATATGCTCACTTCACAATATGATCCATGGTATACTTTTATCTCACTCATTTCTATCATCCTCCCGGATCTTGTCGATCGCTGCTTTAATACTTAGTGTATGCAATGGATCAAACTCATCTAGTATTTTACAGACATCATACTTTTGCATGATTTCTTTACCAGAAATGCCATACAAAAAATGCCAGTAAGTTATTAGATATCCAAACCAATACGCATCATCTTCATATAATGGACTATCTGCGTCTTTCGCCGGTAAATTATCCTGGTATTCTTTTTCAAATGTTCTTAAAATATAAGATTTCGCCTGCGAACATAATGTCTCGTCAAAATCAAATACCGCCTGGCAGGTATTTGAAAAGCACCATTTCTTTATAAACTGATAACGATTATATTTTCTATCATGCATTGCAATCGAAAATACCTGACCAATCTTTTCTATTAATTTCAATTCAAAAATTCCATTATTCATCACCCTATGCCATTAAAGATATCTAATTGCCTACAGACTACCTGTTCAATAGTAATTCACTTTTACCATTTTTTATAAACAATCCTTCCATACCAGTTAATATGCAAAACACACTATAAGCTATTATGATATCTATTCTATCATAGTTCACACAAAAAAACACTCCAGAACACAAATTCCAAAGTGTGTAATATACTTTTCTAAAGTGTCATATTCTGCTTTGAATTGTAAGTCTTCTGGTCAAAGTCCAAGCCAGAATTACGAAAGAATATAAAAAAATGTTATGCACATAACACCTTTTAGAGTGTTACTAGTGTGTTACTAATACGTTACTAGTAACTAATTTTTGATATATTTCAGGGGTGTTTCTGCTCTTGTACAAAATAAAGAAAACCCGCAGAAATACTTGATTCCTGCAGGTTCTTGAAATATTGAATATAATTGTTCCTTATCTCTTTGAGAACTGTGGAGCACGACGAGCTGCCTTTAAGCCGTACTTCTTTCTTTCCTTCATACGAGGATCTCTTGTAAGGTATCCGGCCTTCTTGAGGATTGGTCTGTATTCTTCTGAATCAGCCTCAAGTAATGCTCTTGAAATACCATGTCTGATAGCACCGGCCTGACCTGTGAAGCCGCCGCCCTTTACGTTAACCATAACGTCGAACTTACCATCTGTACCTGTAGCAACTAATGGCTGCTTAACGATAACTTTCAGTGTATCAAGTCCGAAGTACTCGTCCATATCTTTCTTGTTGATTGTGATCTTACCAGTACCTGGAGCGATATAAACTCTGGCGATACTGCTTTTTCTTCTTCCTGTTCCATAGAACTTAGTTGTTTTAGCCATTGATGATATCCTCCTTCTTAGTACTTAATCTCTAAAACTTCTGGCTTCTGAGCCTGCTGCTTATGATCAGGTCCAGCGTATACATAAAGCTTTGTAATCATATCTCTTCCAAGTGGTCCCTTTGGAAGCATTCCCTTAACTGCTAAACGGATAACATCCTCTGGCTTCTTAGCCATCTTCTCTTTTAATGTAGTCTCTTTCATTCCGCCTACATAATCTGAGTGGTTGTAGTAGATCTTCTGATCCATCTTCTTACCGGTAACCTTGATCTTGTCTGCGTTTACTACTATTACATAATCACCTGTATCGATATGTGGTGTAAATGTTGGCTTATTCTTTCCTCTTAAAATGCTTGCTATCTCTGATGATAAGCGTCCTAAAGTATGTCCTGTAGCGTCAACTACATACCACTTTCTTTCTATTGTTGATGGGCTTGCCATAAAGCTCTTCATCGTGGTACCTCCTAAATTATTTTCTAAAATATTAATATGGTATATCCTCAAATACGTTGTTTACCGGGGCATTGGTTCACACCGTATCTTTAAACTTCACACATTTGGACATTATACAATACTCATCCGTGTGTGTCAATAAACTTTCTTTATTTTTTCAGGCGTTTTTCTTTGTTTTTCAGCATTCATCTGCCATTTCGCATTCAAATATGCTATCTGCGTCTGACCGCAAATCTTCCGTTCAGACCACGGCGGTATTTCATCATGAGAATTCTTTTGACAGATGCATTGATCCGTTTTTTCGATATCCGCTTTGTCTTGTAAGCCCGAAGCAATGCCTGATATGTTTCTCTGTAATTCTCCGTGCAGAGAAGATCATCTCCTGCCTGCACTGCTCTGATTGCACTCTCACCCTCACTTCCGGTAAAACTCCGTACTCCTGCCATCGACAACGAATCCGTAACGATCACACCTTTAAAACCCATTGTATTTCTAATGTATTTGTTTACCTTCGGTGATATAGACGCCGGATTTTTAGAATCAAAGCAATGTACAATATTATGGCTTACCATGATCATATCACATCCTGACCGGATTCCCGCCTGAAATGGCTTCAGATCCCGGTTCTTGAAACTTGTATAACTCCGGTAATCATGAATCAGATTCGTATGCGTATCTCCATTATTTCCATAGCCCGGAAAATGTTTTAACGAGCTGATCATATCCTCCTGTTTCATGTTATTTACTACAAGATTGATAAATCTGGAAGTATCCGCTGCATTTGTAGAAAAGCTTCTATTGTAAATAAAGTTGCTCGAATCATATGCAACATCCGCAACCGGAGCAAGATTCGTATTGATCCCAAGCTTTTTCAGAAACTTTGCTTTATCCTTCGTATCCTTTGCTATGCCATTCCAGCCGCCTGCAGAAAATGCTGCCCTCGGCGAAGCATATGGTGTGGATCGGAACTGGCGGTATCTGGATGCCCTTACTACAGCTCCACCTTCTTCATCCACTGCGATCAACATCGGAATCTTTGACGCTTTCTGAATTCCATAGATCCGATTTCTAAGTTTCTCCGGTGTACTGTTTTCAAAATCTTCCCCAAACAAAACATATCCGCCAAACTGATATTGTTTCTGGATATTTGCAGCATTTTTAGCAGGAGCCTTCACCAGGATCATCTGGGCTATCTTCTCCTCCCAGCTCATTTTCTTCATCCTGTCAGCTACACGTTGTTTTATATATTTGTCATTATCTTCATAATATCCGGCATGTACATCTGTGCCTGTGTCCATACATATAACAGTCAGACATAAAAGCACACTCATACATATACAAACGATTCTTTTATTCATATCGGATCTCCACCAGTGTCAAGCCTTTCGCAACTGCGGTCGGTCCTGCCTTGCTCCGGTCTCTCGCTTCCAGGATCTCCTTCACCTGCTCCGGCTCCATCAGCCCGGTTCCGACCTGCATCAAAGTTCCTGCAATGATCCTTACCATATTATATAAGAAACCATTTCCCGTGATCCTGATATGAACCATGTCATCCTCTTTCGTCACATTTACTGCATATATCGTCCGAACCGTCGTCTGCACCTGTGCGCCTGCCGAACAGAAGCTCTTAAAATCATGCTCACCAACCAGATAAGCAGCCGCCTGATTCATCCTCTCTATATCCATCGGATAATAGCAAAATGCCGCATATAACCGTTTTGATGGCAGCTCAAACCGCCGATTCAATATATTATATTCATAGGTTTTTACTGTATCTGCATACCTTGGATGAAAGTCTGCATCCACCTCGCAGGATTCCTGAATCCGTATATCCTCCGGAAGCCGCTGATTTAACGCAAATGAAAACTTATCCCCCGGTATCCGGGATTCAGTGTCAAATACTGCCACATTTCCACAGGCATGTACACCAGCATCTGTCCTGCTGGCTCCGATCACCTTGATATCTTCCTGCACCAGCTCGCTGATCGTCCGATTCAGCACTTCCTCTATCGTTATTCCGTTGTCCTGCACCTGCCAGCCATGATAATTTGTACCATCATAGGCTACCACCAATTTTACTCGTTTCATTTTCCCGGTTCCCTTTTATAAATATATCTTCATCAAGATCAATCCTACCACATAAACCACCAGCAGACCATATGCAAATGCATCTTTTTTACTATATCTCAACGGTTTCATGCTGGTACGGTATTCACTTCCGTGATAGCATCTGGCATCCATCGCATATGCCAGATCGGTTGCACGTCGGATCGCAGATGCAAATAACGGAATAAATATCTGGGTATAGCTTCGTATCCGTTTGAAAATATTTCCGTTTTCAAAATCTGCTCCACGCGAAAGCTGCGCTTTCATAATTTTGTCCAGTTCTTCCATAAGGATTGGAATAAATCGAAGCGTGATTGAAAGCATCAATGCCATATCCGATACCGGAACACGGAATATCTTCAGGAATCCAAACAACTTCTCCAAGCCTGCTGTAAGTGCCAGTGGAAGCGTTGTATATGTCATGATCGATGAACCAATGATCAGGTACACGAAACGGAATACTACAATTCCGGTCGTCTTTAAGCTGCCGATCGTGATATGAAATCTCCAGATACTGACCAGAACCCTTCCATCACCGTTAAACAGACTGAAAAATGCTGTAAATAATATAAACGCCCAGACAACCTTAAGTCCCCGGCAGATAAAAGAAAGTGGAACACGACTTAATGCCACATACACAATAAGAAATGCTGTTGCAGCAAGAAAAGTCCACAAATCCCTGCACCAGAAGATCGTAACCGCATATACGATCGTGAGCACCAGTTTTGTTCTGGCATCCAACTCGTGAATCGGTGATCTGGTATTGTAATATTGTCCGATTGTAATATCTCTTACCATGCTTCTTTCCTTTACGTTACTGTATATAATCTCGCAACTCGTCGATCACGCCCGCCATGCTTCTTGCTGTGAGTCTTATCTCCGGCAGTAATGCCTCCCTGAACATCGCCATTTCCGGCATCTCTAAGCCCAGTTTTTCTACAATCTCCGGCGTTCCAAATGCCTGCTCTACTGCTCCATCATAGACCAGCTTTCCCTGTCCCATAACCAGTATACGATCTGCAATCTCATACACATCCTTCATGTCGTGTGATACAAAGATTACAGTTATATTCCGTTCTTCATGTAATCTGCGGATCAGTGCAAATAATTCCCGTTTGGATTTCGGATCCATGCCGGCAACCGGCTCATCGAGAATAAGAATCTCCGGCTTATATGCAAGGATTCCTGCAAGTGCTACACGCTTCTTCTGTCCGCCTGAAAGGTCAAACGGAGAATATTCAAAATATTCCTCTGATATATTCACAAGTGCCAATGCTTCCCTTGCCGCCTGTTCTGCTTCTGCTTTCGACATCCCGAAGTTCAATGTGCCATACATTACATCCGCTAACACCGTACTTTCAAATAACTGATACTCCGGATACTGAAACACAAATCCAATCTTCTTCCGCAATTCTTTCAGATTCTTCGTCTTTCCTACATCAATTCCATCAACCTTAAGTGTTCCCCCCATCGGACGGTAAATACCATTTAACATATATAACAGCGTACTTTTCCCGGAACCGGTCTGTCCTGCCACCGCAAGGATCTCTCCTTTTCTGATCTGAAATGACACCTGCTCTACCGCAGGAACCAGTACCGCACCATCCTTATAAGAATACTCCAGATTATCAGCCTCGACCAAGATATCTTTTTTTATCCCGGCATCCAATAACATACCATTGTGTTCTTCTCTATCCATGTTATTTCTATTATCAAGGATATCCTCATGTATTCCATCCTCATTTTTACTTGATGGTATATCTTTCTGCGCCGAATTAAAATGTTCTGCTGCTTCTTGTCTGTTTACAAAAGATTTTCCATCACACAAACATGCCTTTATCCTGTCCGCAGCATCCTGTACCGACAAGAGCCCCTCTTTTCTATCAACCAACGCACTTTTTACGTCTTCATCCAAATCTTTGACAAATTTCTTATCATCGGAATAATCTACTTTCAACTCATGCAACAGCTTATATGGCAATAAACTGTCAAGACCAAGCTGCTCTAACTTCTCTACCTGTGGATAAATCTCATATGGTGCGCCAATCAACTCTACATTTCCATCATCCATTACATAGATCTGATCTGCCCGAACCGTTTCCTCCATTCGATGTGTGATCATAATGACCGTGATGCCAAACTCCCGGTTCAAATGATATAAGGTATCAAGTATCTGTCTGCTTCCCACAGGATCGAGCATGGCAGTTGCTTCATCCATAACGATACATTCCGGTGACATGGCCATCACAGATGCGATTGCCAGTCTTTGCTTCTGTCCACCGCTTAGATGTGATACATTTCGTTCCAGATATGCCTCCATCCCTGTCAATCGAAGTACTTCGTTGATTCGCTCCCATATCTTCTCTGCCTGGAAGCCCAGATTTTCCAAACCAAATCCTACATCTTCCGCAACCGTATTTCCTACCATTTGGTTGTCCGGATTCTGAAAGATCATCCCGACTGCACGACGGATGGCCAGCAGATCACCTTCCCGGCTCGCATCTAATACATCAGAATCTCCCTGTATCCATACCGTTCCCTGATTTGGTGCATATAAGCCATTCAGGTGTCTGGCAAATGTTGACTTTCCCGAACCGTTACGTCCAAGAACGGCAATGATCTGTCCCTTATGGGCATCAAAATCCATATCCTTCACAGCCCATTTTTCACCTGTAACATTTCCATCCTTGTCCTTGATATTAAATTTATGTCCAAGCTTTCTCACCTGAATAAAACTCATGTACACGCTCCTAGAAATAAAAAAGCTGCCAAATACACATACATGTACCTGACAGCCCTTATGTTTATAATTATACTAACTCAAGAATAACTTCCATTGCAGCATCGCCCTTACGCTGACCGATCTTGATGATTCTTGTGTAACCACCCTTACGTCCTGCGTACTTTGTACCGTACTCATCGAATAACTTACTTGTTAAATCAACTTTCTTTGTACCGGCTTTCTTTCCGGCAGCATCTGTAGGAACTTCAACAACCGGATATAATACCTTAAGCATTTCTCTTCTTGCATGAAGTCTTGAAGGCTGATCCTTCTTGATGGTCTTTTCTACTTCATCATATACAGTAACTTTCTTACCATCAACAACTTCCTTCACTCTCTTACCATCTTTATCTTTCTTAGCAACCTTAGCGGTAACGGTAACTTCATCATAGTTATCCTTTTCCTTAACTGCTAATGTGATAAGCTTCTCTGCAATCTTAACAACTTCCTTAGCTCTAGCTTCTGTTGTTCTGATCTTACCATGGTATAATAACTGTGTTACCTGGTTACGAAGTAATGCATTTCTCTGTGCGCTTGCTTTTCCAAGTTTTCTATACATTGCCATTTTTATTTATCCTCCTTACCCTTGCGGGTCTTCACTGTGCTTACTATTATTCGGCTTGAGTGGTAAAAAGTATTATTCCTCACTGTCATTCAGTGATAAGCCTAATTCTTTCAGCTTAGCTAATACTTCATCTAATGACTTACGACCGAGGTTACGAACTTTCATCATATCCTCCGGAGTCTTATTGATCAATTCTTCAACTGTATTGATACCGGCTCTCTTTAAGCAGTTGTATGAACGAACTGATAATTCAAGCTCATCAATATTCATTTCCAGAACCTTTTCCTTCTCATCTGTTACGCTCTCAACCATTACATCAACGGATTTTGCGTTCTCAGACAGATCAACGAACAGGTTCAAATGTTCTACAAGGACTCTTGCAGCGAGGCTGACAGCCTCATCCGGTGCGATAGCACCATTTGTAAATACATCAAGTGTCAGCTTATCATAATCTGTAACCTGACCAACACGAGTATTCTGAACTGTAAGATTAACTCTCTCAACCGGTGTATATATAGAATCAATAGCGATGACATCAATCGGTGCATCTGCTTCTTTATTCTTATCAGAACCAACGTAGCCTCTGCCGTTGCCGATGGTGAGTTCCATCTCAAGTCTTGCATCCGGGCCACTAAGATTTGCAATTACAAGATCAGGATTGATGATCTCGATATCGCCGTCTACATGAATATCGGATGCTCTGACAACACAGTCACCAGCTACATCGATATAAGCCTGCTTCGGCTCATTTGTTAATGAATTGTTCTTTATTACTAAAGACTTGATATTCATAACGATCTCAGTTACATCTTCCTTTACTCCGGGAATAGAACTGAACTCATGCAAAACACCTTTAATCTTAACGTGTGTTACTGCTGTACCAGGTAATGAAGAAAGCATAATTCTTCTTAATGAATTACCAAGGGTTGTACCATAGCCTCTCTCTAAAGGCTCTACTACAAACTTACCATACTTGTTATCATCTGAAATCTCAACTATCTCAATTTTTGGTTTCTCAAACTCAAACATTTAAGCCCCTCCTTTATGGGTAATTAACTGGTATACTCCAACTTTGCAAATATCATAAATATATTCTGCATCCAGACATCCACACGGGTAAATCCCGGATGGATGTACGGATGATCATATTTATTCTTATTACTTGGAATATAACTCGACAATAAGGGTCTCGTTTACAGGAACATCGATCTGCTCTCTGTTTGGCTTCTCAACTACTTCTCCACAAAGGTTTTCTCTGTCAGCGGTTAACCAACCTGGAACTAAATGTCCTTCTGTTGCAGCAATGATATCCTTATATCTCTGTAAGGATTTGCTCTTCTCTCTAATCTCGATCTTGTCTCCGGCCTTTACCTGGTATGAAGGAATGTTAACACTCTTTCCATTAACAAGTACATGCTTGTGATCTACAATCTGTCTTGCTTCTCTTCTTGTTCTTGCAAAACCTAATCTGAAGATAACATTATCAAGTCTTAACTCAAGTAATGTCATAAGGTTAGGACCTGTTAAGCCCTTCTGCTGCTCTGCCTTAGCGTAAAGGTTACGGAAAGGCTTCTCTAATACACCGTAAATGAACTTAGCCTTCTGCTTTTCACGAAGCTGTAAACCATACTCACTTACTTTTCTGTTTGCTCTTGTTGATTTTCTATTTGATTTCTTGTCAATTCCGAGATACATTGGCTCCATGCCTAAAGATCTGCATCTCTTAAGAACTGGGGTTCTATCTACTGCCATCTTACTCTGTACCTCCTAATTAGACTCTTCTTCTCTTTGGTGGACGACAACCATTATGTGGAACTGGTGTAACGTCTTTGATACTTACAACATCGATACCGCAAGCTGCGAGAGCACGGATAGCTGCTTCTCTACCTGAGCCTGGGCCTTTTACCATAACATCAACAGTCTTTAATCCGTAAGGAGCAGCAGCCTTTGCAGCTGTCTCAGCAGCCATCTGAGCAGCATATGGTGTTGACTTCTTAGAACCCTTGAATCCTAAACCGCCAGCACTTGCCCATGAAAGTGCATTACCTTCAGCGTCTGTTAATGTAACGATTGTATTATTGAAAGATGACTGAATATGAGCCTGTCCGTGCTGAACACTCTTTCTGACACGCTTCTTAGCCACTTTTTTAGTAACTTGCTTAGCCATTAACTCTTAAACCTCCTATGGTTTTCCAAATTTATACAAATGTACTTTATCTTCTGCCCGGTGCAGAAGATCTCTTATCTTCTACTATATATAAGAACAAATGAAAACAGTATTATTTCTTCTTGTTTGCTACTGTCTTCTTAGGTCCCTTACGTGTTCTTGCGTTTGTCTTTGTCTTCTGTCCACGAACAGGAAGTCCCTGTCTATGACGCTTACCACGGTAGCATGCAATTTCCTGTAAACGCTTGATGTTAAGCGCTACTTCTCTACGTAAATCTCCTTCAACAGTCTGTGTTGCATTGATTACTTCGCTGATTCTTCTTACTTCATCATCAGTTAAATCATTACAACGTGTGTCAGGATTAACATTTGCTTCCTTAAGGATACGCTGTGAAGATGTCAAACCTATACCATATACATAAGTAAGACCAATCTCAACACGCTTGTCTCTTGGTAAATCAACACCTGAAATACGAGCCATTCTAATTAACCTCCGTAAAAATTCTTCTGTCCGGCATATCGGATCTCGACATATCTCAACATAAAAATGCTGAGGTGAAATGCATATGTTTCCATCTCGCTGCCTGTTTTTTTATTTTTACTAGCATATAATGATTATGCTACAGCCGCTTTTAAAATTTACAACACATCCGTGTGTGTTGATACTTAAAAAACAAGATATCATATGGATGGGCTATCATCCGGATACCCAGTTTCTTTTTTTGATTAACCCTGACGCTGTTTGTGCTTTGGATTCTCGCAGATAACTCTAACGATACCCTTTCTCTTGATAACTTTGCACTTATCGCATATAGGTTTTACTGATGCTCTAACCTTCATTAGAAAATCTCCTTTCAAAAAAAGTCCGCTACGAATAAGCATTCTATCATTTTTCACAATAGAATGCAAGTCCCATTTTTTATTTTTTTCATATTAATGGGATTATTATTATAAATCACATCCTATAAAGGGAATATCTTTACAGGATGTTCATTACATACCTCTTTATATAGAAGAATTTATTTATCTCTCCAAACAATTCTTCCCTTTGTCAGGTCGTATGGTGATAATTCAATTGTTACCTTATCACCCGGAAGGATCTTGATATAATTCATTCTGAGCTTACCACTAATGTGTGCTAAAACCTTATGACCATTCTCGATCTCTACCTGAAACATTGCATTTGGTAACTTCTCGATTACTGTTCCTTCTACTTCAATTACGTCTGCCTTTGACATTTTTAATCCTCCTTAAAATCCTTGAGATTTTGAATTCATTTTTTATTTTCTATAATTCCAATCCTTCTGCCTGCGACAAGATGATCGGTTTGTCCTCTGTAATAAGGATCGTGTTCTCATAGTGTGCTGCATTGGAACCATCCACGGTTACGACAGTCCAGTCATCATCCAGCCAGTCTACTTCATAATCACCTGCTGTTATCATCGGTTCGATTGCGATCGTCATTCCCGGTTTCAGCTTTGGTCCTTTTTTGATCGTTTCAAAATTCGGTATTTCCGGATCCTCATGAAGATTTGCTCCAACACCATGTCCAACCAGATCTTCTACGATTCCATATCCAAATTTCAAAACATACTGCTCTACAGCCCTTCCGATATCTCGAATATGATTTCCCGGAACAGCAACCTTCATTGCTTCGAAAAAGCTCTGCTTTGTAACTGCAATCAGATGCTCATTTTCCGGTGAAATCTTTCCTACTCCATAAGTTCTTGCTGCATCGGAGTGATATCCTTCATAGATAACGCCTGCATCAAGACTTACTATGTCGCCCTCTTTCAGAAATCTTGTCTTTGATGGTATACCATGAACAACTTCCTCATTCACGGATACACAAATAGATGCCGGATAACCGTTATAATTCAGGAAGGAAGGAATACAGCCATAGCTTCTGATCACTTCTTCACCAAGTTTATCGATCTCATAGGTTGTGATTCCCGGTTTGATCGCCTTCTTCAGCTCCTCATGTGTGAGAGCCAGAATTCTGCCGGCTTCTTTCATCAATTCAATTTCTCTCTCAGATTTTATAGATATTGCCATTTTATTCACCTAAAATCTTAACGATTGCTGCAAATACATCATTCATATCCATTGTTCCATCAACTTCTTTCAGGATTCCTTTCTTAGCATAGAAATCGATCAATGGCTGTGTCTGCTCATGATATACTTTCAGTCTGTTTAATACTGTTTCCGGCTGATCGTCATCTCTTAAGATAAGATCGGATGAACATACATCACATTTGCCTTCCACTTTTGTAGGGTTATATACAATATGATATGTTGCACCACAGCCAACGCATGCACGTCTTCCGGACATTCTGCGAACGATATTCTCATCCGGTACTTCTACGTTGATCGCATAGTCTACAGAATCGCCGATTGCTGATAATGCTTTGTCAAGTGCCTCTGCCTGTGGAATAGTTCTTGGAAATCCATCAAGGATATATCCCTTTGCGCAGTCGTCTGCTTTGAATCTGTCAATTACCAGATCTACAACTAATTCATCCGGAACAAGAAGTCCCTTATCCATATATTCCTTTGCCTTTGCTCCGAGTTCTGTTCCGTTCTTGATGTTTGCTCTGAAAATATCTCCTGTTGAGATATGTGGTACTCCGTACTTCTCAGCGATCATTTTAGCCTGTGTACCTTTGCCTGCGCCTGGCGCACCTAACATAATTATCTTCATATATAACCTCCATTTTTTATTTTCCTGCGGGATACGTTCATTGCAATCCCTCCTGTTATCAGCCGTCCTCCAAATGAACAAGCCATAGATACTTATACTATAATACACGAATAGGAAGTGCACAAGTGTACACTCCCATTTTTCGTGTTTTTTATATCTGTATCTTACAATTAATCTAATAAGAATCCCTGATAATGTCTTACTAACATCTGTGATTCCAGACTCTTCATGGTTTCAATTACAACACCAACTACGATGATGATGGATGTTCCACCAAATGAAACATTTACACTGAAAAATCCGTTGAAGAACATAGGAATCATCGCAACGATCAAAAGACCAACTGCTCCGATAAATATAATATAGTTCAGTATTTTATTTAAATAGTCCTGGGTTGGCTTACCTGGTCGAATACCCGGTACAAAACCACCGCTCTTCTTCATGTTATTTGCAATCTCCATTGGATTGAAGGTAATTGCTGTATAGAAATACGCGAAGAAGAATACCAGTAAGATATATACTGCCAATCCAAGGAATCCCCAAGGATAGTTCGGATTAAACCAGTATGACTGGCTCATTCCCTGAAGGATCTTAGCACCGACACCGGATGGACTCTTTCCAAATAAACTCGTTATAATAGAAGGAATCGCCATCAGTGAAGAAGCAAAGATTACAGGAATAACGCCTGCTGTATTTACCTTAAGCGGAATGTTGGAGGACTGACCTCCCATCTGCTTTCTACCCTGAACTTTCTTTGCATACTGTACAGGAATCTTTCTTTCAGCTCCCTGAAGCATACATACAAGAATGGTTACACCTACAACAATTGCAACAACCAGAAGTGCGATCAGACACATTCTGACTGCATCTTTGCCTTTGATGAACTGTGTGTAAATATTCTTGAAATCATTTGGCATGGTTGATACGATGTTAATCAACAGGATAATGGAAATACCATTTCCCACACCACGATCTGTTACACGTTCGCCAAGCCACATTACAAATGCACTACCACCTGTAAGGATAACGATCATTGAAAGCACTGTCCAGAAATTGTAGCTGTCCATGAATCCTTTTCTTCCGAAATTGATCGCAAGACCAGCACTTTCCAGAATTGCGAGACCGATCGTTAAAAAACGGGTAATTGCTGTAATTTTCTTTCTTCCGTCTTCACCATCTTTCTGCATTTCTTCCAGAGCTGGAATTGCTATGGTAAGAAGCTGGATGATAATGGAAGATGTAATATATGGTGTTACGTTCAATGCAAATATTGACATCTGATCGAACGATCCTCCGGTGAATGAGCTGAACAGATTGAAGGAATCTCCAAGTGCGTTACTTAGATATTCTTTAATCGCTGCTGCTCGGATTCCCGGTACAGTAATCAGGCTTCCCAGCCTGACTACTATGAGAACAAAGAATGTGTATAATAATTTCTGTCTTAATTCCTTTACTTTGAATGCATTGATAAAGGTTTTAAACATTATTAGATCACCTCTGCTTTTCCGCCAAGAGCTTCAATCTTCTCGACTGCTGACTTTGAAAAAGCATTTGCCTTAACTGTAAGCTTCTTTGTTAACTCTCCATTTCCAAGAATCTTAACTCCATCACGTGGGTTCTTTACGATACCGCATTCAACAAGTGTATCTACTGTAACCTCTGCTCCATCCTCGAAACGATCAAGAACTGAAACATTGATTGCAACGATATCTTTGTGATTGATACATGTAAATCCTCTCTTAGGGATTCTTCTATATAAAGGCATCTGTCCGCCTTCAAATCCTGGTCTAGGTGATCCTGAACGTGCCTTCTGACCCTTATGGCCCTTACCTGCAGTCTTACCATTTCCTGAACCATGACCACGGCCTACTCTGAAATTAGTACTATGCTTAGAACCTTCTGCTGGCTTTAATGTTGATAAATTCACGACCTGCACCTCCTTCAAATATAATTAAATCTCTTCTACCTTTACTAAATAACTAACCTGCTTAACCATACCAAGAGTTGCAGCATTGTTAGGAAGTTCAACTGACTTGTTTACCTTCTTAAGACCTAATGCTTCTACAGTTCTCTTATGCTTTGGTACGCATCCGATTGGTGATTTTACTAAAGTAACTTTTAACTTATCTGCCATCTTATAATACCTCCTTAGTTAAGTATCTCATCAACAGATTTTCCACGAAGTCTTGCGATCTCTTCCGGAGTCTTGATCTCTGAAAGACCTTTGATTGTTGCAAGAACTACGTTCTGTTTGTTGTTTGATCCTAAGGATTTTGTACGGATATTCTTGTATCCAGCAAGCTCAAGTACGTTACGAGCAGGACCACCGGCGATAATACCAGTACCTTCTGGAGCTGACTTAAGCAATACTGTTGCACTACCAAATTCTCCGTTCCAATCATATGGGATACTTCCGTTTTCATTTACAGGAACTGTAACAAGGTGCTTAGCTGCATCTTCCTTACCCTTACGGATAGCTTCAGGAATTTCTACAGCCTTACCAACGCCTACGCCTACATGACCGTTTTTGTCACCAACAACTACAAGACATGCAAATCTAGAATTACGTCCGCCCTTAACAACCTTAGTTACACGTTTGATATCTACTACTTTATCTTCTAATTCTAATTTACTAGCATCAATTATTTCACGCTTCATATGTTGTTCTTCCTCCTTCTTAGAATTCTAGACCAGCTTCTCTTGCTGCATCTGCTAATGCCTGAACCTTACCCTGGTAGATGAATCCTCCTCTGTCAAATACAACAGTCTTGATTCCCTTTTCCAGTGCTCTTTCAGCAACAACTTTACCAACGTATGCTGCTGCATCTACATTATCTGTCTGCTCAAGTGCTTCCTTGATTGACTTCTCTACTGTTGATGCTGCTACAATTGTGTTTCCAACTGAATCATCAATAATCTGAGCGTACATATGATTATTACTTCTGAAAACTGCTAAACGTGGTCTATCTGCTGTTCCAGCTAAATGATTACGAACACGCATATGCTTCTTAATACGAACTTCGCTTCTTGATTCTTTATTAACCATCTTATCTCACTCCTTTATTATTTCTTACCAGTCTTACCAACTTTACGTCTGATAGTCTCGTCAACATACTTGATACCTTTGCCCTTGTAAGGTTCCGGTGCTCTCTTTTCTCTGATCTCTGCTGCATACTGACCAACTTTTTCCTTGTCAATACCAACAACTGAAATCTTGTTACCATCAACCTTTACTTCGATACCTTCTGGGTCAACCATCTCAACTGGATGTGAATAACCAAGAGCAAGAACTAATTTATTGCCCTGCTTCTGAGCTCTATAACCTACACCGTTTACTTCCAGATCCTTAACATAACCCTCTGTAACACCAATGATCATGTTGTGGATAAGTGTTCTGGTAAGTCCGTGTAAAGACTTCATCTTCTTTAAATCATTAGGTCTTGAAACTGTGATTACATCAGCTTCTAACTTAATATCCATTTCTGCTGGGAGAACTCTCTCAAGTGTTCCCTTTGGTCCTTTAACAGTCACTTTATTATTTTCTGCGATATCTACAGTCACTCCTGCAGGTACAGCGATAGGCATTCTTCCGATACGTGACATTTCGCCTTCCTCCTTAAAATTTATATTATTTGTATTTGTGCTGCATGGAGTGTATCCATGCAGGCTTTAACCTCCGGTATTTTTCAGGAAATGATGCCGGAGGGATTGTTTTATCAGCTTTCGCACTAACTTCGCACGGTGCTTTCAGCTTGTGCTCACTAAGTGCTCTAATGACATCCACTCGAACTAAACTCATCCATCGTCTTCGACTCGTATTCGTTAAGTCTCGGGATGGGCTTTCGCACTAACTTCGCACGGCGCTTTCAGCTTGTGCTCACTAAGTGCTCAATGCCTACCAAACAAATGCTAATACTTCGCCACCAACATTCTGCTTTCTTGCTTCCTTGTCAGTAAGTACACCTTTGTTTGTTGAAATAATTGCAGTTCCGAGTCCACCAAGTACTCTTGGAAGCTCATCCTTGCTTGCATATACACGAAGACCTGGCTTAGAGATTCTCTTAAGGCCTGTGATGATCTTCTCGTTCTTATCTGCACCATACTTCAATGTAATTTTGATTGTCTCAAACTTACCATCTTCGATAATGTCTACTGCCTGAACATATCCTTCTGATAAAAGGATGTCAGCAATAGCCTTTTTCATCTTTGAAGCAGGGATTTCTACTGTATCATGTTTTGCTGTGTTAGCATTACGAATTCTTGTAAGCATATCTGCTATTGGATCGCTCATTGACATAATGTTTCTTCCTCCTTCTATCTCTTACCAGCTTGATTTCTTAACGCCAGGGATCTGTCCCTTGTATGCTAATTCACGGAAGCAGATTCTACAGATTCCGTATTTCTTTAATACTGAGTGTGGACGTCCACAAATCTTGCAACGTGTATATTCTCTTGATGAGAACTTCTGTTTACGCTGCTGTTTAACTTTCATTGCTGTCTTAGCCATAACGAATCTTCCTCCTTTAATTATTTGCTGTAAGGCATACCAAATAATGTTAACAGTTCGCGACCTTCTTCGTCTGTCTCTGCTGTTGTAACAAAGATGATATCCATACCTCTGACTTTATCAATCTTATCGTACTCGATTTCTGGGAAAATGAGCTGTTCCTTGATTCCTAAAGCATAGTTACCTCTGCCATCGAAACCGTTAGGGTTAACACCTCTAAAGTCACGTACACGAGGAAGTGCAAGGTTTACAAGACGATCTAAGAACTCATACATCTTCTCGCCACGAAGTGTTACTTTACATCCGATAGGCATTCCTTCTCTTAACTTGAAGTTAGCAACTGACTTTCTCGCACGTGTAACAACTGCCTTCTGACCGGCGATTGTTTCAAGATCCTTGATAGCTGCGTCTAAAACTTTAGCATTTTCTCTTGCTTCACCAACGCCCATGTTAATAACGATCTTATCAAGCTTTGGGATCTGCATTACATTTTTATATCCAAATTTTTCAGTCATGGCGCTTTTAATTTCAGCGTCATACTTTTCTCTAAGTCTACTCAACTAAGACGACCTCCTTCCAATTAATCTATCTTCTCTGTTTTGCCATCTACTTTAGCAACACGGACTTTATCTTTACCTGTTCCTTCAAAACCAACTCTTACCGGCTTGCCTTTGTAAAGATACATTACATTGGAGATGTCCATTGGAGCTTCCATTTCGATAATTCCGCCTGCCTGGTTAGCCATGCTTGGCTTGCTGTGCTTAAATACTTTATTTACGCCTTCAACGACTACAGTACCGTTCTTCTTGTCAACATGAAGGACCTTGCCTTCTTTGCCTTTATCCTTGCCGGCAATAACCTGTACCATATCATCTTTCTTAATCTTTAATGTTGCCATGGTCTACACCTCCTTATAATACTTCAGGTGCAAGTGAGACAATCTTCATGAACTTCTTGTCTCTTAACTCTCTTGCAACTGGTCCAAAGATACGTGTTCCTCTTGGATTTAAATCGTCTTTTATAATAACTGCTGCGTTCTCATCAAACTTGATGTATGAACCATCCTTACGACGAGCGCCCTTCTTTGATCTTACTACTACGGCCTTAACAACATCACCTTTTTTAACAACTCCGCCTGGTGTTGCGTCTTTAACTGAGGCAACGATGACATCGCCGATATTTGCATATCTTCTTACTGAGCCGCCTAAAACTCTGATGCAAAGGAGCTCTTTGGCACCAGTATTATCAGCAACTTTAAGTCTTGTTTCCTGCTGAACCATTTTATTTGCCTCCTTATTTAGCCTTCTCTATAATCTCAACAAGTCTCCATCTCTTATCCTTTGATAAAGGTCTTGTCTCCATAACTCTTACTCTATCGCCAATATTGCACTCATTCTTCTCATCATGAGCCTTTAACTTGTAAGTTCTCTTTACGATCTTTCCATAAAGAGGATGCTTAACATTATCTACGATAGAAACAACGATTGTCTTGTCCATCTTGTCACTTGTAACGATACCTACACGTGTTTTTCTCAGATTTCTTTCCACAATATATTCCTCCTTCTAAGATAATTAAGCATTAGCCTTCTGGGCTATAACTGTCTGTATTCTTGCAATATTCTTTCTTACATCTTTGATTCTGCTTGTGTTCTCTAACTGATTTGTAGCATTCTGGAATCTTAAGTTAAATAATTCCTTCTTTGCAGCTACTAATTCGTTCTGAAGCTCATCAACAGATTTAGCATTTAATTCGTTCATATAGTCCTTAGTTTTCACTGCCTGCTACCTCCTCTAATTCTTCTTTTGAAACGATCTTACACTTAAGTGGAAGCTTGTGCATAGCAAGTCTTAAAGCTTCTTTTGCTACTTCTTCAGGTACGTCTGCAATCTCAAACATAACTCTGCCTGGCTTAACAACTGCTACCCAGTACTCAAGTGCTCCCTTACCTGAACCCATACGAGTTTCAGCCGGCTTAGCTGTAACTGGCTTATCAGGGAAGATCTTGATAAATACTTTACCACTACGCTTCATATATCTTGTCATCGCAATACGGGCTGCTTCGATCTGGTTTGACTTGATCCATGCAGGCTCAAGTGCTACTAAACCATACTGACCGTTTGTAATCTTATTGCCTCTAAGTGCCTTACCAGCCATAGTTCCTCTGAACTGCTTACGACGCTTTACTCTCTTAGGCATTAACATTATTTATCCGCTCCTTCCTTCTTTCCTTTTACAGGAAGTACTTCACCATGGTAAACCCATGTCTTAACACCAACTTTACCAAATGTTGTGTCTGCTTCAGCAAAACCATAATCAATGTCAGCACGAAGTGTCTGAAGAGGAATTGTTCCCTGGCTGTAGAACTCTGTTCTAGCCATATCAGCACCACCAAGACGTCCTGAACATGAAGCCTTGATACCAAGCGCTCCGGCTTTCATTGTTCTGCTCATGCATGACTTCATTGCTTTTCTGAATGAGATACGATTCTCAAGCTGTGCTGCAATGTTCTCAGCTACTAACTGTGCGTCTGCATCCGGCTTCTTGATTTCTTTTACATCGATGAACAGCTTCTTATCTGTAAGCTTCTGTGCATCTGCTTTGATCTTTTCGATTCCAGCTCCGCCCTTACCGATGATAACACCAGGCTTAGCTGTATATAATGCAACCTTTACTCTGTCTGCAGCTCTCTCGATCTCGATCTTTGAGATATTTGCATTGTAAAGTGTCTTCTTTAAATAAGTTCTGATTTTATGATCTTCTACAAGGTTGTTAGAAAATTCATCATTCTTTGTGTCAGCATACCATCTTGAATCCCAATCTTTGATAACGCCGACTCTTAAACCATGAGGATTAACTTTCTGTCCCATTATTTACCTCCTATCTCTCGTCAAGCACGATTGTGATGTGACTTGTTCTCTTCTCGATTCTATATGCTCTACCCTGGGCTCTTGGATGAACTCTCTTCATTGTAGGTCCCTTGTTAGCGTAGCACTCTGCTACATAAAGGTCCTCTGCCTTAAGTCCATTGTTGTTTTCAGCATTTGCGATTGCTGACTTTAACAGCTTCTCTATAACACTTGAACCATATCTTGGGTTGTATGTCAGAATACCAAGTGCAGTCTGAACATCCTTACCTCTGATGGCATCTAATACGAAACAAGCCTTTGTTACTGACACTCTTGCATATGATACCTTAGCTGATGGTCTGGTATCTTTATTCTCATTTCTGAGTCTCTTATCATGGGATCTATGTCCTTTAGCCATGATTTAGTCCTCCTTTCAAATATTCCAAATATTATCTTCTACCCTTCTTTTCGTCTTTACCATGACCTCTGTAGGTTCTGGTAACTACGAACTCACCAAGCTTATGTCCAACCATGTCTTCTGTAACATATACAGGTACATGCTTTCTTCCATCATGAACTGCGATTGTATGACCTACGAATGATGGGAAAATTGTTGAACGTCTTGACCAGGTCTTAACAACTTCTTTGCTATTGCTTGCATTCATAGCATCTATCTTCTTGAGTAAATGCTCATCTGCGAATGGTCCTTTTTTTAATGAACGAGCCATTGTCATACCTCCTTATTAACTATTTAATGCTCTTGCCGTCTCTTCTTCTTACGATCATCTTATTAGACTGCTTGTTCTTCTTTCTTGTCTTTAATCCCATTGCTGGCTTACCCCATGGAGTTGAAGGGCCTGAACGACCGATTGGTGCTCTACCTTCACCACCACCATGTGGATGGTCATTAGGGTTCATAACAGAACCACGAACTGTTGGTCTAATACCCATGTGACGTTTACGTCCGGCTTTACCAATGTTAACAAGGCCATGCTCAATGTTTCCTACCTGACCGATTGTTGCACGGCAGATGATTGGAACCATTCTCATTTCGCCTGAAGGAAGTCTTAATGTTGCATACTTTCCTTCCTTAGCCATAAGCTGTGCTGAGTTACCTGCTGAACGAACAAGCTGTCCGCCCTTACCTGGGTATAACTCGATGTTGTGTACTAATGTACCAACTGGAATATTCTGAAGTGGGAGGCAGTTACCAACTTTGATCTCTGCTTCAGCACCACTCATAAGAACATCTCCTACTGCTAACTTATAAGGAGCAAGGATGTATCTCTTCTCGCCATCAGCGTAGAACAGAAGTGCAATGTTTGCTGATCTGTTTGGATCATATTCGATTGCATTAACTGTTGCTGGAATTCCATCCTTATCGTTTCTCTTGAAATCTATAATTCTGTATTTACGTTTCTCACCACCACCGTGATGTCTAACTGTGATCTTTCCCTGATTATTACGACCAGCTGTCTTGCTCATTGATACAACGAGTGATTTCTCAGGTGTTGATTTTGTGATCTCTGAAAAATCAAGGCCAGTCATATTTCTTCTGGAAGGTGTATATGGGTTATATGTCTTAATTCCCATTTTTGTTCTCCTTTCGGTTCAATTTATTGTCACGCTTTTTTGCGTATAAATCTGTTTCGTTATTTTACAGTCCTTCGAAAATTTCGATCTCTTTGCTTGCTTCTGTAAGTTTAACGATTGCTTTCTTGTACTTGTCTGTTCTTCCAAGTGTTACGCCACGTCTCTTAACCTTACCGTCATTGTTCATGGTGTTAACCTTAGCAACTTCTGTTCCTTCGAACATCTTCTCTACAGCTTCTTTGATCTGAGACTTTGTTGCTTCCGGGTGTACAAGAAATGTGTACTTCTTCTCTGCCATTGCATTCATACTTTTCTCTGTGATTACAGGCTTAAGTATAACGTCATAATATTTGATGTCTGCCATTATGCGTACACCTCCTCAATTGCTGCTACAGCATCCTTTGTAAGAACAAGCTTATCATACTTAAGAATGTCATATACACTCAGTGAGTTTGTAGCTGTTGTCTTAACTGTTGGAATGTTGTTTGCTGAAAGAACAACCTTGTCGTTCTTGTCCTTTGTTACTACTAATGACTTAGGAGCTTTAAGATTTGCAAGGATCTTTGCGAATACACTTGTCTTAACCTCTTCTAATTCAATCTTGTCAACTACAACAAGTTTATCTTCTGCAAGCTTTGCTGAAAGTGCTGACTTCATAGCAAGCTGCTTTTCTTTCTTATTCATCTTAACTGAATAATCTCTTGGCTTTGGTGCAAATACAACTCCGCCACCTGTCCACTGTGGAGATCTTGTTGAACCCTGTCTTGCATGACCTGTTCCTTTCTGTCTCCATGGCTTTCTTCCACCACCTGATACTTCAGAACGAGTCTTTGCGCTCTGTGTACCCTGACGGCTATTTGCCAGCTGGCCAACTACAGCCAGATGCATTAAATGTTCATTTATCTCTACACCGAATATAGAATCATTGAGTTCTAATGTCTCAACTTCTTTTCCTTCGATGTCATAAACCTTAACTGATGCCATTTTCGTTCCTCCTTCCTAAAGACTACTTGCCAGTCTTTACTGTATCCTTAATCATTACTAATGATTTCTTTGGTCCCGGAACTGCGCCCTTTACCAAAATAACATCATTTTCTACATCTATCTTAACTACCTCAAGGTTCTGGATTGTAACTCTTACGCTACCCATATGTCCAGGCATCTTCTTACCTTTGAATACTCTACCTGGTGTAGTAGCTGAACCATTTGAACCTGCATGTCTGTGATACTTGGAACCATGTCCTGAAGGACCTGACTTTAAGCCGTGTCTCTTAAGACCGCCTGCATATCCCTTACCTTTTGTCTTTGCTGTAACGTCGATCTTGTCTCCTTCAGCAAATACATCGGCTTTGATCTCTGCACCAAGTTCGTACTGAGCACAGTCATCAAGTCTGAACTCTCTGTAGAAAGTCTTAGGTGTTGTGTTTGCTTTCTTTGCATGTCCAACTTCTGCCTTACCAGCACCATGTGGGTTTCTGATTACTTTCTTTCCTGATACATCTTTTGTTGTGATTCTTTCTTTCTTTTCGCCGAATCCTACCTGAATTGCATCGTAACCGTCATTCTCAACTGTTTTTACCTGGGTTACAACACATGGACCAGCCTGTAAAACTGTTACCGGCACTAAAACGCCGTTTTCGTCGAAAATCTGAGTCATTCCGACTTTTGTTGCTAAAATAGCTTTCTTCATTTTAAGTTTTCCTCCTAATTTAATTCACAGCGGATTGTCTTGACAATCATACTAAATTACATCCTTCGGATGCATTAGGTTACTGCTTATGCACTGCTTCGTGCTATGTTTGTTTTTTTGTGATTTGATTAGTTCACTTCTAATTTTTGTGGCTGATTATTTCATCTTTACGTCGATGTATACGCCAGCTGATAAATCGATCTTCTGTAATGCATCAATTGTCTTCTGTGTTGGTGCAATTACGTCGATTAATCTCTTATGAGTTTTCTGCTCGAACTGTTCTCTTGAATCTTTGTACTTATGAACAGCTCTGAGGATTGTGATCTTCTCAACCTTTGTAGGCATTGGAACCGGTCCGCTGACCTTAGCTCCTGTCTTTTTAACAGTATCGATGATCTGTCCAGCAGCCTGATCGATAAGTTTGTGGTCGTACGCCTTCAATGTGATTCTCATAATCTGATTTGCCATAAAAAAAGCCGCCTCCTTTTCGCACTTTTTAATAGTACAACAAGTGGTGACTGTACACTCTCCCGTGTGTATCCTGAATTAAATCAGAATCAACACGTCGTTTCTATCCTTTTGATAGACAGTTATTGGTACAGTGACTTGTCGTCAGTAATTCTTTATTGACATTCGCTCCACGAAAAACCTGTATCTATGCGATACAGCAACCTCCGTTTCAACGCTATCATGTCACAGCACGTTTGATTATATAACACGTTTTTGCGGAATGCAAGCATTTTTTCTATATTTTTTAAGAAATTTTTTATTATATTTCCCTGCATTTTTTCATCCGTCATACTGTTATATTTTATCTGTTTCTTCTATATATAATGCACAATAGAAACGCTATCTCTTATTTCAGCTTAAAGCTCTGCTTCAGCTTCACACCCTTGTTATTATATATTTCCAGCTTCGGGAAACTTAAAAGAAAAGCGATATCCGATGCGTAACCATAATTTCTGGTATCAAATCGTTCGAATTCTTCTGATAATGCATCAAACAGCTCCTGCATATCATCTATCTTGTTATTCCGTTCTGACAGATACGATGTGATAAAGTGTTCTACGTTTTCCCGGTCATCGATCATCTCGAGATAATACCGCTCTCCATCTTTATAGAATTGAATATCTTTTCCATTTTTCAGGATTAGTTCTTCCATGCTGGTATAGCCATAGTTTCTGGTATCAAATTCTGTGTGCAGCTTTGTGAGCTTATATATCAGTCCTGCCAATTCTGTACAGATACCCGAAGCTCTTTCTTCTATTATAATGCGGTAGACATCGGATATGATCTCTGACAACGGTGTCAGACACTGTTCCGGTTCATAGCCCTGCAAAATATCTATATAACAGAAGCGATTACATCTGCGGATAAACGCTTCGTTGTGTGCGTTACTGCCAAATACCCGAATATTCTTGCCCTGCTCCTGTGCCTTTACAACTGCCGCCAGGATCGTATCATCATCGGTCACGATATCGATTCCTTCGATCTGTCTATCAAATGCACGGGCGACCAATTCTGTTATAAAAGTGCAGCCTGCACGATTTCCCCGTTCTTCTGCTCCCATCACGCGAAATCCCTGCTTCTGCAGTTCTTCTTTCGAAGCTTTTGAAACATAGCCGCATGCCAGACGGTCGATCAGATCATCCTGAATCATGATCTCTCTGCATACAAGCGGTGCATAAACGGTATCCACTGTATTACAATCATATATTAAAATCCGCTTCATGAATGGCTCCTTTCTTCCGTCAGCACAAGCTGCATCAGAGTCTGGTGAATGCCAAAGGTCCGGCACAACCGTTCCGCTTCTGCTTTTGCCCGCTCCCGTTTCTCCTCTGATACCGGTTTCTTCACTGCCCGGATCAGAATATTTTTAGGTGAATGTTCAATATCAATAAATTCCAACAGATCTGTCTTATATCCACAATATTCCAGCATACATCCACGGATCGCATCAGTCATCAATGCCGCTGTCCGTTCCTTGATGATTCCGTACTTGGTCAGTGCCGACAACTCCTCCGACCGGATCTGTTTATTTAACTCATGCTGGCAGCACGGAACAGATAAAATGTATGTCGTGTTCCAGCAGATCGCATTATAGAGCGCATAGTCAGTTGCCGTATCACAGGCATGCAAGGTCACTACCATATCCACCTTACGGTCTGTCCGGTATCCATTAATATCACCGATTTTAAACTTCAGATCTGTATATCCGCATTTTTCTGCCAGCTTATTACAGTTCTTTATTACCTGTTCTTTCAGATCAAGCCCTGTGATATGTGCCGTCATATGACGGATCTCTACTATATAATAATATAAGAAGAAAGTCAGATAGGATTTGCCGCATCCAAAATCAATAATGTTGATCTCATCGCCTTTATAAGTCTTTAACACATCATCGACCATCTCGATAAAGCGGTTGATCTGACGGAACTTATCATACATGGAGGAAACTACTTTTCCCTCTTTGGTAAATATTCCAAGCTCCCGGAATGCAGGAATATCCATTCCCTCATCCAGAATATATTTCTTCTTGCGATTATTACCGCCGACCAATATCGTCTTATTCTCCGCCTGTCTGCGGCTGACTGCCAGATTTCCTTTTTTGCCTGCTTTTACATCATAATCTGTCGTCAGAGAAAATGCATTCATCTGCTTAAACTCTGCCGGAAAATGCATCGCAATATGCTCTGCCAGCCTTCCTTCTTCGATATTCTCATGAAAGACCTGCGTCTGTGTATATTTCTCAAGCTGGTATGCATTTCTGCCCTTTAATACCTTCCGGGCAAATATGATCTTCTTGTATTCTCCCTTTCCATTGCTCAGTACGACCTTATGTGGATGTGTCTCCGCGATCTCTTTTATAATATCCATATATTTCTCCATGTTTTCTGTCTTGTATCTGCTTATCATTTTGTGAAACACAGCTCATGAAATGTCCTTCACATAATTAACATTCACACGAGCAAATAATTTGGCATTCATTATATCCCAAATTATCTATTGCAATTATATATTTTCGTTTTGCTCTACTGCTGTGATTTTATCACCCCGGCAGATATCGGTCAATTTGTTTTCCTTATATGCCGATTTCATTTTCTTTCTATGCAGATTTCATCGTTGACTTGAAAATGACTGCACCTTATAATATAGTAGTTTTATATAAATATTTCAAACGAAACGAGGATATCGATTATGTGGACAGCCGATCACTGGCAGGATTATGAAGTAATAGATTGTTCAGATGGAGAAAAACTGGAACGATGGGGCAAATACATTCTCCTTCGTCCCGATCCACAGGTTCTGTGGTCAACTCCAAAAACAGATAAACGCTGGAAGCAGCTAAATGGTCACTACCACCGCAGCAATAAGGGCGGCGGTGAATGGGAGTTCTTTAACCTTCCGCAGCAATGGTCGATTCATTATAAAGATCTGACCTTTAACCTAAAACCATTCAGCTTCAAACACACCGGTCTGTTTCCGGAACAGGCAGCCAACTGGGACTGGTTCTCTAACCTGATCCGCTCATCGAAAAAGAAAGAGATCAAGGTATTAAACCTTTTCGCTTACACCGGTGGTGCAACCTGTGCGGCAGCAAAAGCAGGTGCGGCAGTTACTCATGTTGATGCTTCTAAGGGCATGGTTACATGGGCAAAAGAAAATGCAGTCTCATCCGGACTTGGTGATGCTCCGATCCGCTGGATCGTAGATGACTGCGTAAAATTCGTAGAACGTGAGATCCGCCGCGGCAATCACTACGATGCGATCATTATGGACCCACCATCCTACGGCAGAGGACCAAAGGGCGAGATCTGGAAGATTGAAGAAAAGATACATCCGTTTATCAAGCTGTGCAGCGAGCTGCTCTGCGATGATCCGCTTTTCTTCCTAGTCAATTCCTATACGACCGGTCTGGCACCAGCCGTTCTTACCTATATGATATCAACCGAGGTACAGTCTAAATTCGGCGGTCATGTTATCTCCGACGAAGTAGGACTTCCGGTTACAGGCTCCGGTCTGGTACTGCCATGCGGCGCTGCCGGACGATGGAGTAAATAAATAAATACGGGACAGGCATTAGATAATGCTTGTCCCGTATTTATTTATTTTATATATTCCTACCAGTTTCTCTCGTCCATATCCAGATATGTCTTATGCGTTCCGACATATTTGTAAGCCGGACGGATGATCTTACCGGCATTTACCAGCTCTTCTATTCTATGTGCGCTCCAGCCTGCGATTCTTGCGATCGCGAAGATCGGAGTAAAAAGCTCGATCGGTATATCCAGCATACGATATACAAATCCACTGTAGAAATCGACATTTGCCGAGATAACGGAGTTTCTTTTTTTTGCAAGAAGTTCCATGGAGATCCGTTCAATATCTGTATACAGCTTGAATTCCTCCTGCATGCCCTTTTCTTCTGCAAGTCTTCCAGCATAACGCTTCAGGATCTTGGCTCTTGGATCGGATACCGTATAAACGGCATGTCCCATACCATAGATCAGGCCACTGTGATCAAAGCCCTTCTTATCAAGTAGTCCCTGAAGATATTCACGGATCGCAGCTTCATCGCTCCAGTCTTTTACATGAGCCTTCAAGTCATCCATCATCTGCTGAACCTTCAGGTTCGCACCACCATGCTTCGGTCCTTTTAAGGAACCAAGAGAACCGGCAACGGTAGAATAGGTATCAGTTCCGGTTGATGATATAACATGGGTTGTAAATGTGGAATTGTTACCACCACCATGCTCGGAATGAAGCACCAGACAGATATCCAGTACCTGCGCTTCAAGCTCAGTATACTTCTTATCTGCACGGATCAGGCGGAGGAAATTCTCTGCTGTCGAAAGCCCCGGCTTCGGATTGTGAAGGATCAGACTCTTATCCTGATAATAATGCTTATAACCCTGATAGCCATATGCAGCGATCAACGGAAACTGTGCGATCAGCTCCATACTCTGACGAAGGACATTTCGGATGCTGATGTCATCCGGGCAGTCATCATATGAATATAACGTAAGCACACAACGCTGTAAGACATTCATCATATTCTTACTTGGTGCTTTTAAGATCACATCACGGACAAACTTTCTTGGGAGCTCCCGGAATGTCTCCATCAATTCCTTGAATTTATTAAACTGAGTTCTGGTCGGCAGTTCACCAAATAAAAGCAGGTAGATCGTCTCCTCAAAGCCGAACTTGCTTCCGTGGAATCCACGTTCCAGATCTTCAATATTATATCCCTGAATATAGAGTCTTCCATCTGCCGGCACCAGCTCACCATCCTGAACCGCAAAACCGGATACATCTGAAATCTCTGTCAGACCTGTTAAGACACCTTTTCCATTTGAATCACGAAGGCCTCTCTTAACATCATATGTAACATAGAGGTTCTGATCGATCGTACCTGAATCATTGCAATAACCAACCAGTTCATCTAAAATTTTCTCGTACTCTGCACTTCCCTTTTCCAAACCTCTATCTCCTTTCGAATATAGTATTTAAGCCAAGCTTAAGTTTATCAAACTTTCGCCTGGCTTGCAAGACTATTTCGCTGCCTGTAAAGCAGTCTCATCTATTTCTATAATATATTTTTCAAATGCATTTATGATCGTGGTATCCAGATATCTGGATTCCCGTACAAAATCCCTGCCATAATTACTATGCACATGGCCATGCACCAGATACTGTGGATGATAATTCTCTATCAATGTCCGGAAACACTTGAATCCGGTATGACAAAGGTCTTCGGAATCATTGATCTGAAACGCAGGGGCATGCGTGATCATAATGTCAAATCCACGATGTTTCCGAATCTGTCTGCCTAGCTTGCGGATACGTTTCTCCATGGCTTTCTCGGTATACTGATGCGGTGCACCATTATACTGATACTCCATGCAGCCTCCAAGACCCAGGATCCGTATTCCCTTATATACATAAATCTGATCGTCGATACAGATACATCCATCCGGTGGTGTGTCTGCGTAACAGGTATCATGGTTTCCATATACATACAGAACCGGGGCATGCGTAAATGTCGCAAGGAACGACAGATACTGCGGTGCAAGGTCACCGCAGGAAATGATCAGATCAATTCCTTCTAATTTTTTCTTATCAAAATAATCCCATAGGTATTTTGATTCTGCATCCGCCAGAACAAGAATCTTCATATCCGTATCTCCGTGTTTTCTTTTCTTTTCTACGAAACTGTACCCCGCCTGTTTCCATAAAGAAAACCCGCTCATCTACATTCGTACTCCGGATCGCAAGACCCGCATAGCCTTATTATACTATGTCTGTAGTTTTTTTCAATTCCAGATTTTCCGGCGTATTAACGCCCTGGAAAGTAACAACATCTCTGGCATCTTCTACCAGCTCATCCAGAGTCGGGATCGAACCAACAACAATATCTGCCAGCCAATCCATCTTCATGATCTCCTCAGGGCTCATCTCACCATCTTCATCATCACGAACCACTCCATTCTGTGAATAGAGCTTGCCGTAGAATGGACTTACCGTACCATCCTTGATCAGGCGCTTCATCAGATTTACCAGTCTCGCTGTCCCAACCGGAAGATGGTTCGAACAGATCACATCGATCACTCCGGCAGACATGCCCCACCAGTAATTCAGAACCTTTACTTTCTCGTTCTTTTCTTCCAGCTTCCAGTTACCATCCAGAATCAACTGAACGATCTTCTCATAGAATACACGCCAGTTGTAAAATGGCATCGCAAGATTCGATATCTCATCTCCATCACAGGAATACAGACCGAACTCTCGTGAAGCCGTAAGCGGCGTGATCATATCCTTATCGGATACATAGGAGATGCCCAGTTCCTTAAACCGTTTCTTCGGATCGGAGCCTTTGACCTTTGACCACTCCAGATAGATCTTCGCTCTTGGATTTACAAATTTGGCTCCCATCGCAAATGCGTTGATGTTCGCCGTCGTTCCATAGATCGGATAATCAGCCACATAACCGATCCTGCCATCCTCACAGAGTGAACCTGCGATAATACCGGTTATAAACTTCGCCTCATACATTCTCGCATAATACGTTCTGACATGACTGGTCGATACATTTAACGAGCAGTTTAATATCTTCAATTCCGGATATTTGATCGCTGCTTTTAACGACTCCGGAAGCATCTCCGGACCGGTTGTAAATACAACATCGAATTTGTCCTGTGCGATCTGCTCCAGACATTCTGCAAGCTTTGTATTATCATCCATATTCGGAAATGTATGTGTCTCAACCTGATCCTTGAATTTGCCCTCTACACCCATTCTACCAAGGTCATGGCTGTAGATCCATACAGAATTCTCAGGCTCCTTATCATAAACAAATGCAATCTTAAGCTTCTTCGGTACCGGCGTGATACTGAACAGCTTCTTCTTTGACTCTACCGGTTCCAGCTTCGGAACGATCGTCATGTTCTTCTTCTGTGCACTTAACACGATCTCGTCCCAGACCTTTTCCAGATTTGCCTTTACCTCATCATAGGACATATCCTGTAATGCCTTGTATCCATATACATTTAAAAATACAAGCATAGCATCATCTACCGTGATCGGAAGACTGTCGCTGCCGTTTTTCTGTTTGTATGCTGTCTCAAATGCCAGATGTGCCGAATTCAGGTTCATACGATCATCATCCGTAAATCCACCATCCGGTGTCAATCCTATATATTCTCTTAATTTGTCATATCCGCCAAGCTGTGTGAACCATATATAGTTGATTCCTGTCTGCTTATGGAAATCTACAAATTCATAATAAATCTTGTTTTCCAGCTCATCTGTCCGCTTCGGCAGCTTTCTGATTACCATCGCAGGGACAGAATCCGCACCGAAATATTTCAGTACGCTGACACGCTTATTTCCCTCTATGACATAGAATTTATTCATATATTCATATACTTTGATCGGGTCATGGATTCCTTCTTCTATATGAGAGTCACAGAGAGATGACCATTTATTTCCGAATTCAGAATTCGCATCTAATATAGGCATGAAGTTACTTGCAAATGCTGTAGTACGGCCTTTTGTCGCTGTACCTACAACCCGATCGAGAGAAATATGCTGTAAACCAAGATTTACTTCGCCTGCAATATCGGAATTCGTGATCAGTTCATCCAGTACCGGCAGATATGGATATTCATTTTTAGAAAGTGCAGCCTGATATCTCTTTTCACCAAGCTTCTGCGCTTTTACATAATCATTTAATGACATGTTAAAAACCTCCTATCTGTGTCTAAATCAACCTGTTTAACTCATTGTTCCATCATTTTTTCCGTTCACTATATATATACAACAAAAACCGAAAATTACCAGTGGCAAATCGTATTTTCATCTTTTTCACGCCTTAAAATTTCTTATTCCGGTAAAGTTTTGTATATTTTTAATAAAATTAATTGTGCATTTCTTACATTTTTACCTTGAAATTTAAAATAGCGTGTGTTAATATAATATCAGAATAGTAAATAACATACAATCTTGAATTTTAAATCGGTGTGTGTGAATACTTATAAATCAAAGGAGCCTGTTTCCTAACTTCTTACAGGCTCCTTTTCCTTATCTTTTTATCTGCTCTGAAAGGTAATCGTTATCTCTGTTCCCACATTCGGTTCACTTGTTATATCAAGCTTCGCATCATGCTGCGCTACGATGTGTTTTACGATCGCAAGTCCAAGACCGGTTCCTCCGGTTGACTTCGACCGACTCTTATCGACCCGATAGAATCTCTGGAACACCAGTCCCAGATGCTCCTCAGGTATTCCGATACCGGTATCCTTCACCTTCATGACAACTGAATGATCTTTCTCATAAGAATACACAGTTACTTCTACAGTTCCATCCGGTTTATTATATCGGATCGCATTATCGGTCAGATTATATACCAGTTCTTCCATCATCATCTTATTACCCATAATATAGCTTGGCTGACCGGAGAACTTCAATGTAACATTATGTTTTTCTGCCGATAGCATCAGCATATCCACATTCGATCTTGCAACCGCACACAGGTCGATTCGTTCCATAGATGGTGCATTCTCTGTTACATCAAGCTCTGACAGACGAATAATGTCATTGATGAGGGTAAGCAACCGATTTGAATTACGATGGATCTCTGTAGCAAATCGTCTGACATCACCATCTGCCGCCATTCCGTTTTCAATCAGCTCAGAATAACCGGAGATTGCTGTCAGAGGTGTCTTTAACTCATGAGATACATTTGCCGTAAATTCCTGTCGCATCTGTGCATTCTCCATAATATCATTATGCTGTTCCCTGATTGTATCAATCAATGGACGAATCTCCTTATAGGCGTTAATATCGTCAACATGATCCAGATCCTTTGCCATCTGTCCGATCGGACAGACGATACTCTTTGTCAGATATCGCGATATCAGAACCACAATAGTCACAAGTACCAGCATAATAACCGTCATACTTGGAAGTCCCTTCAAAAAAACACTGACAATGCTGCTTGTCTCCTTTGATACACGAAGTACACAACCATTTGAAAGCCGGATCGCATAGTAGAATGTACTCATATTGAGCGTCTGGGAAAGACGGGTATCCTCGCCTTCTCCTTTCTCAAATGCCTCCTCAATCTCCGGTCTGTCATTGTGTTTTCCCATGGTCTCCGGATCTGCCATATTATCATACTTAACCGTTCCATCCGGTGCAACTAATGTAATACGCAATTCTGTATTCTTAATCCTTACATTGCGGAGCTCACTGATATCATCAAATAATCCTGCACTCTTCAAGGTCTGTGTGTAATTTTCCAGATCGCGCATGATCTCCTTTTTAAACAGATCATAATAAACCGTTGTCGAAAGTATCATCGTACACAATATCGCAATCAGCGTCAATGCTATAAAACGACTGTTGATCTTACTGGATAATCGTTTGTCTTTTCTGACCTTCTTATCCTTTTTATCTTTCTGTTCTTCCATAAAAACCTGTTCTTTCTGTTATAAGATTCTTCTGTTATAAAATTTTCCTGCTTCTTATTCCATCTTATATCCGACATTACGAACTGTCTTGATCATATTCCCTGCATCTCCCAGTTTCTGGCGCAGAGTCTTGATGTGCATATCAAGAGTCCTGGATTCACCTTCGTAATCCGTTCCCCACACATCCATCATGATCACTTCTCTCCGAAGTACAATTCCGGCGTTGATCATTAACAACTTTAACAATTCAAATTCCTTAAAGGTCAACTCACACGGAATATCATTCACATGCACGATACGCTTCTCGGAATCAAGGGTTACGTTCTTCAGTCGAAGAATCTGATCCTCCTGAATACTCTTGCTTCTGCGAAGCAATGCTTTAACTCTGGATATAAGCTCCATTACGCCGAATGGCTTTGTCAGATAATCATCTGCTCCGATATCCAACCCCTTTACCTTATCAAGTTCTGTTGTCTTTGCCGTCACAAGAATGATCGGCACACGCACAGTCTCCGGACGTTCTCTTAATTTTCTGACAATCTCCAGTCCATCCTGATCCGGTAACATGATATCCAGTAGGATCAGATCCGGAATCTTCTCTGTCATTCTGGAAAAGAAGCTCTTTGCATTTGCAAATCCTTCTGTTACATATCCCGTGTTCTTTAAGGCAAACATTTCTATTTCCTGAATGTTCATATCATCTTCTACAATATAAATCAATGCCTGCATCTGCCGTTCCTCCTGTCTCTGTTCTTTCTTATCTATAATAATATATTTCTAATATATGGTCAAAGTAATTTACACTTTATGATATCGTATACTTTACTATAAACTGTACTTTTCCTTATACATGCTGTACATCGCCTGAAACTCTATATTTGATTCCTGTTTGACCCGGTTCAAATACTCATGCATATCAAAGCTGTCTGTCTTAACCTGAAGCAGTGATGCAGCCACATTTGAACAATGATCTGCCACACGTTCATAATTATTCAGAAGATTTTCAAGAGCGATACCAAGCTCGATCGTACATTTTCCCTTCTGCAGACGTTTGATATGCTGCTTTTTGATCGTAGCATTCAGCCCATTAATTACTTCCTCCAATGGTTCAATCCTCTTTGCTATTTTCATATCATCTTCATTCAGTGCTTTACAAGTCATGCTCATGATCTCATAAACTGCATTTGAATACAGATTTAATTCTGCCATTGCTTTATCTGAGAATACCATTTCTTCCTTGTGCATCTTAGCATAAATTTCTGCGATCGCTAATGCATGGTCGGAGATACGCTCCAGATCTCCGATACAATGAAGCCCATTGGATACACGTTTGCTGTCTTCCTCTGCCAGTTCTTTTCCACTGACCTTCGCCAGATACGTTCCGAGTTCATCTTCGTATTTGTCTACGATATCTTCCAAAGCCTCAACACGTTGCCACTTCTCATCCGAATAATCCTTCATCAACTCTAATGAATCGTATAACGCTTCAGCTGAATACCCTGCCATCTGATTCATAACATCCATGCTCTGTGTAACGGCAAACGCCGGCTGCTCCAGGAATCTGGCATCCAGATGCTTTAACGGTACAAGCTCCGCAATCTCCTCAACAGGTTCTTCCTTCTCACGGATCGTAAGAGTTGCCAACTTCTCAAGACCCTTTCCAAACGGAAGTAATACAATTGTTGTCAGAATATTAAATATACTGTGGATCACTGCAATGCCAGCCGGAGTTGCCATATCCTGTAATACACCGAAATTTACAAATGCATTGATCGAATAGAATACGATCATAAAGAGAATGGTTCCGATCAGATTAAAGTAAAGATGTACAAAAGCTGCACGTTTCGCATTTTTCTTTGCTCCGATACTGGATAATAATGCCGTTACACAAGTACCGATATTCTGTCCCATTATAATAGGAAGTGCCGTTCCATATGTAACTGCTCCTGTCATGCAAAGTGCCTGTAAGATACCAACCGATGCCGATGAGCTCTGGATGATTGCTGTAAATAATGTTCCTACGATCATTCCGAGTACAGGATTTGAGAACATTAAAAGCACATTTGCAAATTCAGGAACATCTGCAAGAGGAGCAACCGCACCGCTCATTGCATCCATTCCGTACATAAGGATCGTAAATCCCAAAAAGATCATGCCAATATCATGTTTTTTCTCATTCTTGGAAAACATCAGAAATGCAATACCGATAACCGCTAGGATCGGAGAAAATGAGGATGGCTTTAACATCTGGATCCAGATACTGTCTCCCTGAATTCCTGACAAACTTAAGATCCAGGAAGTAACTGTCGTACCGATATTGGCACCCATGATAATGCCGACCGCCTGACGCAGTTTCATAATCCCGGAATTTACAAAGCCAACAACCATAACGGTTGTAGCCGATGATGACTGAATAACCGCTGTTACAGCCGCTCCAAGCAACACCCCTTTGATCGGCGTTGAAGTCAGCTTTTCAAGGATACGTTCCATCTTACCGCCCGCCGCACGGGTCAGGCCGTCTCCCATTACGTTCATACCAAATAAAAACAATGCAAGTCCGCCAAACAGTGCAAGTACATCAAAAATACTCATAAAAAAATTCCTTCCTTTTTACATAAATTAGACATTTGTACCTTCGCACATCATCGTATAACAGGTATGTAAAAAGGAAAGGATTCCTACGTAAAGTCTGTGTAAAATTTTAAAATTTATTTTACATTTTACGCTGAATGCGTTTAATATTCTTCCTGGCTCTGTTCAAGATACGTTCTGTCAGGACCATCGTTTTGTAAAATACATACGGTACCGCCAATCAGTCCTACCAGACAAATACCATATCCTGCCGATACCAAAATGCTCTCTGCCATACTCCATGATGACATAAGCCCGATTTCTTTCAACGTGACAGCTACAACCACAGCGATCACGCCCCAGACGATACTGTTCAATAACAAAAACATTTTTATCAGGTGCTGTTTACTTTTTCCTTTACCGGCATCTGCTGTCATATTCCATATACGTCTCATGACAATCACCTCCTGATCCTGTATCCTATAAGACTCTTAATTTCCGGAAATATGTTCTCCTGTTATATAATATATGACCCATTCTGAAATATTCGTTGCATGATCGCCAATCCGCTCCAGATATTTTGCAACCATCAAAAGATCGGTTTCCTGTTCCCCTGCATCTGCATTCCTGTGGATCAGATTGATCAATTCACTCTTCACTTTTATAAACAGATCATCTACCACATCATCCTGGGCAATAACTTTTCTTGCTTTTGTAAGATCAAGATTCACATATGCTTCTATACTGTCAACCAACATGACCATGCTTTCTTTTGCCATTGCCTTAATATGTTCCAATTCTTTTACATAAGGTTTGCCTGCCATCTGGATCGTCAGTTCAGAAATATCTGCTGCATGATCACCGATACGTTCCATATCCGTTACCATTTTGAGCGCAGATGAAACCTGACGAAGATCTGTTGCAACCGGCTGCTCCATTAAAAGAAGTTTAAAACACAGACTCTCAATATCCTTTTCCTGCTGATCGATCTGATCATCCCTGTGGATAACCTCCTGTGCCAGATCAACATCCTGATTTACAAGTGCTTTGATCGCCTTTTCGATCACACCCTCGATCATGGATCCCATCTCAACCATTTCATCATTGAGTTTTTTCAACTGTCTGTCATAATTTGTCCTCATTATCTTTACTCCTTTTAACCAAATCTTCCTGTGATATAATCCTCAGTTCTCTTATCCTGTGGTTTCGAGAACATCTTCTCGGTATCATCAAATTCGATCACCTGACCCAGTAAGAAGAATGCTGTCTTGTCTGCAATACGGGTTGCCTGCTGCATATTATGTGTAACCATGATAATCGTATAATCATGTTTCAGCTCCATAGCAAGATCTTCGATCTTTGACGTAGAAATCGGATCAAGTGCTGATGTCGGTTCATCCATCAGTAAGACCTCCGGTTCAACCGCAAGTGCTCTGGCGATACAAAGTCTCTGCTGCTGTCCGCCGGAAAGACCCAGTGCCGATTTCTTCAGTCTGTCTTTTAATTCATCCCATATTGCTGCCTGCTTGAGAGACCGTTCTACGATCTCATCCAGTTTTTCTTTATTATGGATACCATGTGTCCTTGGACCATATGCTATATTGTCATATACACTCATTGGGAAAGGATTCGGATTCTGGAACACCATTCCAACCCGTTTTCTTAGCAAATTTACATCCATTCCGTCAAATATATCTTCACCATCTAACTTCACATCACCCGTGATGTTACAACCTTCCACCAGATCATTCATACGGTTTAAACATTTTAAGAATGTTGATTTACCGCATCCGGAAGGTCCAATAAATGCTGTAATCTGTTTTTCCGGTATTTCCATATTTACATCTTTCAACGCATGGAATTTACCATAGTGAAGATTCAGATTTTTTACATCAAATTTTATATTGCTCATCGATTTATCTCCGTTTATATCTATCTGTTATCTGTCTTTTTCTGTTTTCGCCGACATTTTCTTTGCAATTGCATCGGATGCGAAATTAATCAATACTACGAATACAAGAAGAACAACGGCTGTTGCATATGCCTGATCCGTATGAAGTCCCTCTTTGGAAAGAAGATACATATGTACGGACAAGGTTCGTGTGGAAGAAAATAAATTCTTCGCTATTCTCGGCACACTGCCTGCCGTATAGATCAACGCTGCTGTCTCCCCGACAATTCGCCCGGTTGCAAGGATAACACCGGATAAAATACCCGGAACAGCACTCGGTAAAACAACCTTAAATACTGTACGAAGTTTTCCTGCACCAAGTCCAAAGCTTCCTTCTCTGTATGACTTTGGAACAGCCAGCAAGGCTTCTTCTGTTGTTCTCATGATAACCGGAAGCACCATGATCGCCAGTGTAAACGCACCGGACAGCAGGGACAATCCCCATCCAAGCTTTGTCATAAATAAGATCATTCCGAACAAACCATATACAATAGATGGAATACCTGTCAGTGTCTCTGCAGTGATACGTACAATTCCAACCAGCTTATTTCCTGATTTTGCATACTCCACCAGATAAATAGCTGCGAAGATACCGATCGGTCCCGCAATCAGCAGTGACAGTAATGTCATAAACAACGTATTAACCAATGCCGGAAGCATTGAGCAATTATCCGATGTATATTCCAGCTTGAACAGATCCGGTGTCAGATTCGGAATTCCTTTTGCAAGAATATAGATCAAAATAAAAGCAATACAAACCAACGTCAAAGCTGCTGCCAGATAAACAAGTATCCGAAGGATCAGTGAGCCGGGACGTCTTTTATATTCCGCAAGTAAATTTCTTTTTCCCATTTAGTTCACCGTCTTTCTTTTTAAAATTGAAAACAGCAGGTTAATGATCAGAATGAATACAAACAATACAACACCTGTTGCGATCAGAGCCTCTCTGTGAAGATCCTGGGCATAACCCATTTCCATTACGATATTTGCAGTCATGGTTCTAACACCCTTCATCAATCCTTTCGGCATATGGACCTGATTTCCCGCCACCATGATAACAGCCATTGTCTCACCGATCGCACGACCAACGCCCAAGATGATCGCTGCCATGATACCGGATCTTGCAGCCGGTACTACGGTAAGAAATACACTTCTTTCATGTGTCGCTCCAAGTGCTAATGCACCCTGATAATATTTATCCGGGACTGCACTGATCGAAGTTTCAGATACACTGATGATCGTCGGAAGTATCATGATGCCAAGCAGTACAGATGCGGTAAGCATTGTATTTCCGTTCACTCCGAAAATCTGTCTGACTGCCGGAACAAGTACACACATTCCAAAAAATCCGTATACAACCGATGGGATTCCTGCCATCAGATTGATAAATGGTTTAATGACCTTATATGCTTTTGGTGGGCAGAACTTTGATAAAAATATCGCTGTCAGAAGTCCGATCGGAACGCCGATCACGATTGCCCCGGCCGTAACGTAGATACTACCAAGAATAAACGGAAGGATTCCAAAATAATCATTGGTCGGTCTCCAGACTTTGCCAAAGAGGAAATCTGTCAGACCGATTTCCTTCATGGCAGGAATACCACTTGCAAATAAGAACACACAGATCAATAAAACCGCTGCTATCGATACAAATGCCGCTAACAGGAATACGATATGCATGAATATTTCTTTAAACTTTTGCATAGAGGACACTCCTTACTATTTGACATCTGCCCAGGTTGCTGCTTCTCCTGTAAAGATTGATTTTACCTGATCGGTAGTTAAATCAGTTGCAGGGTTATTCTTATTTACAATAACTGCGATACCATCCATTGCGATTACAGTAGCTGTAAGTCCTTCACCTGTCTCGCTATCCTTCAGTTCTCTGGATGCCATACCGATATCACATGTACCATCTGCCGCTGCTGTAATACCTGTTGTTGAATCAGATTCCTGAAGCTCGATATCCGCACCACTGTTCACTGCCTTATATGCCTCTGTTAATTTCTCCATAACAGGAGTTACAGATGATGATCCGGCAATTACGATTTTACCGGTTGCTCCTGAAGACTTAAATGCTCCTGAATTTGCAATCTCGATGTAACCATTGCTTGATACGATCTTCTGTCCATCTTCACTCATAATATAATTGATAAAATCCTGTGCTACATCACTTACCTGACCCTTTGTTACAATGTTGAATGGTCTTGATAATGTGTATGTACCGTTGTTGATATTATCTGCTGTTGCTTCAACGCCGCCGATCTTAACTGCCTTTACGGTATCATTTAATGCTCCAAGTGAGATATAACCAATCGAATAATCGTCTCCTGCAACTGTTGTGAGAACTACTTCTGTACTGTTTGCTGTAATCGCGCTCGTAGTTGTCTTATCAACTTTATTTCCATCTGCGTCCTTTTCTTCTACACCAGTCAGTTCCACAAATGCTCCTCTTGTACCTGATCCTTCCTCTCTGGATACAACTGAGATCTCCTGTGATGTATCAAAACTTCCGCTCTTGGAATCTGAACCACCTTTACTTCCACATCCTGCAAGGCATCCTGCCGCAAGTGCTGCACTTAATGTTAACGCTAAAATCTTATTTCCTTTTTTCATTTTAATTTTCCTCCAATTGACTCTTTGGACTCAGAATCGTTCATCTTTCTGATCCATTCAAAATTATGTAAATTGCGAAACCGGATCGCGCGCCCTTTTCCGGATCGCAGAATTATCATACGGCATCTATGTAAAATACATCACCATCTCAAAGTAAAGTGAAAGTAAAAACTTTGTGTAAACGGGAGAAATGTAAAATTATGAAGAAACGCACTTTATGAGTTTCTATGGAAAATAAAAAATATTCATGTTACTATGAACAGCAGATACAATTTCGTTTTACGAAAGGATAAAGAAAAGAACGATATGAATATCATCGGACATGTATATACAGATTTTCAGGAAAAATTTGGAATTCCCAGACAGAGCGGTCTGGTGGATGAACTGACCGGAACGGTCGTTTTTCTGCCGGAATACAGGCAGCCGGAAGCCTTCCGGGGGCTGGAGGATTTCTCCCACATCTGGATCCTGTGGGAATTCCATAAAGCCAAACGGGAGAACTGGAGTGCAACAGTAAAGCCGCCAAAACTTGGCGGCAATAAAAGAATGGGCGTATTCGCGACCAGATCGCCGTTCCGCCCAAATAATATAGGTCTGTCTTCTGTAAAATTGACAGGAATTGAATATACCGATGACTATGGTCCAATCCTGCATATCTCTGGTGTCGATCTGTTAAACGGTACTCCTGTATATGATATCAAACCTTATATTCCATACACAGACTGCCACCCGGATGCCACCAGTGGTTTTACCGAACACATTCATACGGAAAAGCTGGATGTCATCTTTCCGCCGGAGCTTCTTGCAATGATTCCGGAAGCCAAGCGTCCTGCCCTGATTGGCATTCTTGCAGAAGATCCGCGTCCCGGCTACCAGCACGATCCCGACCGCAGATATGGCGTCGCCTTCGCAGGCTTCGACGTGCGCTTCCACATCAACGGCAACGTCCTCACAGTGTGTGAGGTGGTGGCTGTATGATACCCGAACGATAAGAGACAGGGGCAGAGGATATATATCTTTATTCCGCAGAACACTTTCGTTCTATTCTCACGTAGCGGTACTAGGCTCACTGCTTATGCAGTTCACCAAGGACCGACGTTCGAACAGGTCTGCTTCATAAAATATATATCCTCTGCCCCTGTCTCTTATCTGTTTATATACTAACATTAGCAATCATATAAACCTTAGGAGTATGTTTGACGCTCAGTGCTCGTGTTCCGGTACAACAGCGAAGAATATGAGGTCTTCGGTGCCTTCGTTTGACAGGCTGTGGGTTGCTCCCTGCGGACAATAATGGCAGTCGCCCGGATACAGCTTCTCTTTGGTGTCCTCATACTCCATCGTTCCGACACCGGAAAGTACATAAATAATTTCACTGTTTCCCTCATGTGTATGTGTTCCGATCGATGAACCAGGCACAAGTCTGCCCTTCATGATCTTGTTGTTCATATCCTGAAACATATGCACATGGAATGTTCCTTCTCCCCCTTTAAAATTCTCGATCGCTGATTCTGCGATTGTATCAAACGATATCTTCATATGATTCCTCCTTATATGGTTCCTTATATTAACACCCGCACACTCTTTATTCGATACTTTCAATCAATCTTCTGACTGCTTCTTCTATATGCTCCGGCATGATACCGGAATAATTAATAACCAGTGTATGATATCTGGCATTTTCGGTATTTCTATAATACTGGCTGAGAAATGAAATGTGAATATCTCTTGCTTCGGCATTATTCCGCAGCCGATCGTCACTGTAATTTGTATCAATCTCCAACAGGAAATGCAGCCCTGAATTCTCTTCGCGAATACGAATCTTGTCCGGATTCATATATTTTTTAATGCATGCAAGCACCAGATCCCGCTGTTCTCTGTAATAATTACGCATGCGGTTGATGTGTTTTTCCAGACAACCATCGGTGATAAATCTTGCAAGTGTATATTGCTCGATATTTGACACCGTACATGCATAAAAGCTGAGCATCTCATCATATCGCCGCATCAAACTCTCCGGAAGAACCATATAACTGATACGGATCGTAGAGGAAAGGCTCTTGGAAAATGTGTTGATATAGATGACCTTTTCGCCCACATCGATACTTTCAAGTGTAGGTACCGGCTTGCCAACCAGTCGAAATTCACTGTCATATTCATCTTCGATGATATAGCGGTTGTCCTTTCTGGATGCCCAAGATAACAATTCATATCTCCTACTGACAGGTGTTACCAGTCCGGTCGGAAAATGATGCGCCGGCGAAATATGAAGTACATCTGCGCCGGATTCTTCCAGAGCCTCCATATTGATCCCATTTTCATCCATTGCCACAAATTTGCAGCATACATTCTGCGCCTGATAGATCCTTGATATCTTCTGATACCCCGGATCTTCGACCGCATAACATTTGTCATAGCCAAGCAGCTGAATGATAAGACCATAGAGATATTCTGTTCCGGCTCCTATGATGACCTGCTCCGGCTTCACATCCATACCACGGAACTGATACAGATAGCCTGCTACCGCGCTTCGCAGCTCATAGACACCCTTGGACGGTGATCGGGACATCAGCTCTTTGCTGTTTTCCGCCATCACTTCTTTTAAAAGCTTTGACCAGATGCTGAATGGAAACGCATCCTCTACCGTTGAGTTACTGGCAAAATCCGCAAAATATGTTTTCTTTTCTTTCGGCTTTTCAAATTGCTTCGCCGGTCGCTCCGGCAACGGCTTCATCAGATCTGCCGAAATGTCCGTAACATAATAACCGCTTTTCGGAATCGAATATATATATCCTTCAGCAACCAACTGACTGTATGCATTTTCCACGGTGATCGTGCTGACATTCAGATTTTTTGCAAGCAGACGCTTCGATGGCAAACGTTCCCCTGCTACAAGCTTCTTAGACAAAATATCTGTTTTGATCTGCTTGTACAGATATTCATATAACGTATCTGTTCCTCGATTTTCCAGTGCATATGTCAGCATAGTAAGCCGCCCTTCACATTATTCCTGCCGGCATCCCAACCCACCTTGCGATACCATAGTTATAAAATATTATATGTGGGAAGAAAGCATTATGCAAGTTTTTTACATTCTATAGATAGACAAAAACTCTATGGCATCCCGCCCTGTGCCTGTCCTTATAGAAATGCCGTGCTGCGTTTTCTACTCACTGCACATGTTAAATTCGTAAATACTCCTGTGCTAACTCGCCTTCGGCTCAAACAAGCACCCGTATTTACTAACAATGTGCAGTTCATAACGAAATCCTCGCAATGGCATTTCTATAAGGACAGGCGCAGGGCGGGATATCACATAGTTCTTATATATGAACAATAAAAAACGGTATTTATTATCGTACAGTCAACCTGTTCAATAATAAATACCGTTATCTTATTGTTTACTTTTATTGTCCTTATTTGATCATGTCTAAGAACATCTGATGAATACGGGTATCATCGGAAAGCTCCGGATGGAATGCCAGTGCGATCTGGTTCTGATATTTTACCGCTACAATGTGACCATCTACCTCGGCTAATACCTCAACACCCGGCTTTACACTCTCGATATATGGTGCACGGATAAATTCCATCGGATATACTCCAAGACCTTTGATCTCGCCATCATAATGAAAGCTTCCAAGCTGTCTGCCATATGCATTTCTCTTTACGCAGACCGGAAGGGTCGCAAAATGACGTTTATCATCATTGGACAGTTCTTCTGCAAGAAGGATCAGTCCCGCACAGGTTGCAAGAACCGGCATGCCCTGTTCGATCTTTTCTTTTAATACATCATACATATCAAGCTCTTTTAACAGCTTACCCTGAACAGTGCTTTCGCCACCCGGCAAAACGATACCGTCAAAATCCTGTTCCAGATCACTTTTCTGTCTGAGTTCTATTGTTTCTGCTCCAAGGCTCTCTAACATTTTCTCGTGTTCGATAAATGCGCCCTGAACCGCTAATACTGCTATCTTCATCGTGTCAGTTCATCCTTTCGCTTATGTCGATCATCCATCATTACGATATCCGCATCTATTTGTCTGTCTGATATTTTACTTACCACGCTCAGCCATAAGGAGTTCGATCTCGCTCTCATTGATACCAACCATAGCTTCACCAAGATCCTCTGATAATTCAGCGATCAGTTTTGCATCTGTGAAGTTTGTAACAGCCTTAACGATGGCATTTGCACGCTTCTCCGGATTTCCTGACTTGAAGATACCGGATCCAACGAATACGCCTTCAGCACCAAGCTGCATCATAAGAGCTGCGTCTGCCGGTGTAGCAACACCGCCTGCTGCGAAGTTTACAACCGGAAGGCGCTTGTGCTCATGTACATATAATACAAGGTCATATGGAACCTGAAGAACCTTTGCTGCATCATATAATTCATCTTCACGCATAGAAGAAATACGTGCGATCTCGCTGTTCATCATTCTCATATGTCTTACAGCCTGGACAACATCACCTGTACCGGGTTCACCCTTTGTACGGATCATGGATGCACCTTCATTGATTCTACGAAGTGCCTCGCCGAGATCCTTAGCACCACATACAAATGGTACTTTGAACTTTGTCTTGTCGATGTGATATACATCATCAGCAGGTGAAAGAACTTCACTCTCATCAATGTAATCGATCTCGATTGCTTCAAGAAGCTGAGCTTCTACAAAATGTCCGATACGGCACTTTGCCATAACAGGGATAGATACTGCATCCTGAATACCTTTGATCATCTTAGGATCACTCATTCTTGATACACCACCTGCTGCTCTGATGTCAGCAGGAATACGCTCCAGTGCCATAACTGCACAAGCACCTGCTGCCTCGGCGATCTTTGCCTGCTCCGGTGTTGTTACATCCATGATAACGCCACCCTTTAACATCTGTGCCAATTCTTTGTTTAATTCATACTGTCTGTTTGCCATAATCGTAACTCCTTTTTTCATTTGATGTGTGTATTTATCTGTAACATATTCATCCTTGAATATCACTACTCAAAATCACGAACAGATTCACTACAAACCTGCTAGGATTTATTATAAAATTATCTGACCATGTTGAAATATTCAATTTCAAACTTTTTCTTATATCCAAACTGACCATATCAATATGTCACATATGCAAATACCAGATATCAGATTATGTAAACTGACCTCTCGGACAGATCACCGTATTGTATAATAAACAAAATAGCAGGAAAATGTTGCGAAAACGCCTGCGTTTCGATGATTTTGTGCCGGGATGGAGGACACAACGATTTTATCGTGTCCGAAATCCCGTGCATATAAAAACCAATCGAAGCAAAGTAAGTTTCGCATTTTTCCTGCTATTTCTGTTTATATGAAATACAGTGATCGTCCGGCTTCTAGCCAAGGCGCAGCATCGCATCGATGCTCTTTCTGGCTTTCTGCATTGTCTCCTCTGTAAGGGTAATGCTCTCGCCCTCACCATTTACCACGCAGTTATAGACATCACCAAGTGTCGTCATCTTCATGTTGTGGCATACACAATCCTTAGACAATGCATAGAAACGCTTCTCCAGGTGTGCAAGCTGAAGGTGTGACACGATACTATTCTCCGTACCGATAATGAATTCTTTTGCATCACTCTTTGCTGCATAATCCATAATTCCGGTTGTACTTCCGGCATAGTCTGCAAGCTCCGTTACTTCCTTTAAACATTCCGGATGTACCAGAAGTAATGCATTTGGATGAGCTGTTTTTGCTTTCTCTACATCTTTTACGGTTACTCTGACATGTGTCGGACAGCCGCCCGATACCAGCTTAATATTCTTTTCCGGTACCTGCTTCTTTACCCATGAACCGAGATTACAGTCAGGAATAAATAAAATATCCTTTTCCGGCATATTCTTCACGATCTTTACTGCGGAAGAAGAAGTAACACAGACATCACTTAATGTCTTTACTTCCGTTGTAGTATTCACATATGCTACAACTGTATAACCCGGATTCTTCTCTCGAAGTGCTGCCAGCAGATCATAGTCGATCTGGTCTGCCATCGGGCATCCGGCATCCGGCTCCGGCAGATATACGGTCTTTTCCGGTGATAACAGTTTTACAGTCTCTGCCATAAAACGCACGCCACACATGATCATAGTCTTTTGAGGTGCTTCTGCTGCTCTCTGTGCAAGACCGAAGGAATCTCCTACATAGTCAGCCACTTCCCAGATATCGTGGCTCTGGTAGGCATGTGCAAGGATACAAATATCCTTTTCCTTCTTTATTCTCATTATTTCATCCTGCATCTCTTTTATATTCATGACAATTTTCTCCTTTGTCTGTTATGTTTTCATTTTTTGTTAAAGAATGCACAGTAAGTATACCGCATATTGAGAAAGATTACCATCTATTCTGTTAAATATGCATATCCACCAACATTCTGACACGGTTATAAACATTCAACTTTGAAGAACCGGAATCTACATCAGCACTCACAATACGCCCTTCCGGAAGCTTTTGCTGAATGGAAGGATACAATCCCCTCCCACAGATATGATTTGGCATACATCCAAACGGTTGAACTGCCAATACCTTTTTGCAGTCATGCAGAATATGTCCTACCATCTCTGCACCGATCAGCCAGCCATCACCGGTTCTATATGTCCAGTTTACATAACCATCAGCCTCTTTTTTCATTATTTGAAATTCTTCCATCGAATAAAATCCATACTGCCGCATTGCTGCAATCATGGATCTCTGAAGACTTCCGAACAGTTTTAACCCAATACGATAAGCCACCTGTTCTATTTTGCTTACATCCGATAAATGCGAATCTATATAATACATCGCGTACCAGGATAATCCATTTGTATGGGATTCGCAATTATTCTTTTCGAGAAAACGGATCATATCCCAGTTTCCCAAATGACAATACTTTATATAAATCTCTCCGACGATCCCTATTCGTTGCTTTCTTGGCTTCACCAGTTCAATTTTTGAAAAATCCGCCGCAATCCTTATAAAATTCTGTTTCATTCTTGAAATTGTCAGATGTTTTCCTTCCCGAAGATCGCATGCAAGAATCCTGACCCATTTCTTCCATTTCTTTTGTGCCTCACCTTTATGCACTTCATTTGGTCTGACCTGATTTAGTAAAAGCATCAGAATATCACCATAAAACAATCCAAATAACGCACGCCAGACCATATCAGGTTCCAGCTTCATCTGCTCCCCCTTCTCCAATCCCTGAATGTTTAACGACAATACCTGAGCCTGCGGAAATCCTGCTTTCCGAACAGCCGCCTTTAACACATGCAGATAATTTGAACCACGACATGCATCTCCGGCAGTCGGCATTAATAATTTTGTACGGTTCAGATCATATTTCCCTGATTGAAGAGCTGCTATCATCTGTCCTGCATTTAAGATGATCGGATAACACATATCGTTATTGACATATTTTAATCCAATATCCGTTATATCTTTTTCATTTTTTAAAATCACCGGATGATAATTTTTTGAATAAAACGCATATTTTAACAATGGAAAATGTGCATCTAACATTGCTGGAATCAACAGGATACATTTCTCCCGATCCGCATTTTCTCTGATCTTATACATATCTCCCTATCCCTCATTTTCTAAAATGCAGATATAAGCTTTCTCACTATCTGCAATGCCTCATATACCTGATCTGAGAGTACCACATTTTGCCATACTTTTTCAATACAAACAACTTGAGAAAGCATTTAATTTATTGACTTTATGACCGCGATATGTCACAATTTGTATCAATGAAAAAAAGAGTCATAATTCTATGGAAAAATATAAATCAGAAAGGTTGAAATATTATGAATAAAGCTCTTGTATTATTGTTTTTATTTTTTATCGGAAGTCTGATCGGATGGGTGATTGAATTGTTCTTCCGCAGATTCTGTTCTCCAAATGGTCGAACAACAAAGAAATGGGTAAATCCCGGCTTTCTGGTCGGTCCTTACCTTCCGCTATATGGATCAGGACTATGCGTCTTGTATATGTTAGCATCTATTAACCTGTCATTTCTGGATGAACATCCAATCATTGAGAAGATTGTTTTATTTGTATTTATGGCGATCGCTATGACCGTGATCGAATACATCACCGGATTGATCTTCATTAAGGGAATGAATGTAAAACTCTGGGACTACACAGACCGATGGGGCAATATTCAGGGAATCATCTGTCCACTGTTTTCATTCTTCTGGGCAGTTCTCGGCGCGATCTACTACCTGCTGATCCATCCACATGTTTTATCAGCACTTGACTGGTTATCCAGAAATCTTGCATTTTCATTCTTTATCGGATTCTTCTACGGCGTGTTTCTGATTGATATCGTTTACTCCTTCAACCTGATCGTAAAGATCCGTCAGTTGGCTACTGAATACGAGATCGTCGTTAAAATCGATGAACTCAAACAGCATCTGCTGGAAGAAGCCGAGCTCCGCAAGGAAAAATCTCATTTCTTCCTTGCTATGAAAAATGCACGACCGCTCCGTGAGATATTTGAGGATTCGTTAGAGAAATATTCCATTAAGAAGATTCTGAAAGAAAAGAAGAAGAAATAATATATTGATTTTATCTAAAAAATATGCGCGCTGGCTTATCACTATATCTTTATTGCGCAGAACACTCTCGTTCTATTTTCACGTAGCGGTACTAAACTCGTCACCTATTGGTGACTCGTTAAGGACCGACGTTCAAATAGGTCTGCTCCATAAAATATAGTGATAAGTTGGCGCGCATATTTTTAATGCTACTAAAATTGTTTTATGCTTCTTTCTTCTCCCCCATAGGAATCTGTGCGAAGATAATCGCAATAAAGATCAACAGGCAGCCAAGGAGCTGGCGGGCGGTCAACACCTCACCAAGGATCACCCAACCGGCAAGTACTGAAAATACAGATTCCAGACTCATGATCATAGATGCCAGCGTCGGATTCAGTCCATTCTGTGCAATAATCTGCAAGGTATAAGCAACACCGCTCGACATCACACCGGCATACAGAATTGCAACCCATACATCCCATGACTGTAACTGTGGAAGCCATGCTGCTATTCCTGCTGCCGAATGTCCCATCTCTGAAAAGAACATCGGGAACGCACTGAGTACCCCAGCAACCAGGAACTGGATACAGGACATCCGTACACCATCAACCAATGGTGAAAAATGATCGATCACCAGAATATGTATAGCAAACAAAAATGCACAGAGCAATACAAAGAGATCACTGTTCTGAAATGATAGCGAACCCGCTGTCATACATAAAAGATAAAGTCCTACAATCGTGATCACCATTCCAAGCCAGATATTCCAACCACATTTTTTCTTTAAAAACAAACCAAGAATCGGAACCAGCAGAATATAGCAAGCCGTCAGAAAACCGGCCTTGCCTGCCGGAGTGCCATAATACAGACCAAGCTGCTGTGCAGAGCTTGCAAAGAACAATGCCATTCCGCAGCACAGTCCACCGATCCATAACTTTCTCCGTTCTGCGACTGTCTTTGGCTTTTTATTATTTGGATTAATTTTATCAAGCAACCTGATCACCGGAAGCAACACTACACTTCCAACCAGACTTCGTATACAATTAAAAGAAAATGGTCCAAGTGCCTGTCCGCCCTTGCTCTGTGCTACAAAGGCGGTTCCCCAGATAAATGCCGTAAGAACTAACAGGAGTGAATTTCTGATTTGTCTGCTTTTCATTTGTATTCCCTCTTCCTATCTTGTTTATTGTCAAATCGTTACATTATTCCTTTGAATCATTTTCTGTACAGATATTTTTCCTGTCATACGCATCCAGAAAATGATGCTTCTCTCCGTGCTGCTTCCATGCAACAACCGTGTCCAGATTTACATTTTCCACACTCTTGAAAATATTCCCTTCCACATAAGGATTTACCTGCTTCAAAGTCTGAATCAGCTCCTTGATCTCAACACGCTTCGAACGGTTCTCGTTATTACAAGTCGTACAGGTATCCGTGAATTTGCATGCACACTGGATAAAATGCAGACCATTATAGTCCCTCCATGCCTTGATATCATCCTCACGCACCAGATATAACGGTCGGATCAGTTCCATCCCTTCAAAATTCGTGCTGTGAAGCTTCGGCATCATCGTCTGCACCTGTGCACCATACAGCATACCCATCAATATGGTTTCAATTACATCATCATAGTGATGACCAAGTGCAATCTTATTACAGCCAAGCTCCTGTGCAAAATGATACAGATGTCCTCGTCTCATTCGTGCACACAGATAACATGGCGACTTCTCAACCGTAAACACAGATTCAAATATATCCGATTCAAATATCGTGATCGGGATATTCAGACTTTTTGCATTTTCTTCTATAACCTTCCGGTTCGCCTCACTGTAACCGGGATCCATAACCAGAAACTTAACTTCAAATTCAAATTTGTTATGCAGCTTCAATTCCTGAAAACATTTCGCCATCAGCATAGAATCCTTACCGCCGGAAATACAGACTGCAATCTTATCTCCCGGCTTCACCAGCTCATATGTGTTGATCGCCTTGGTGAACTTTGACCAAATGCTTTTCTTGAATTTCTTACGCAGGCTCAGCTCAACATCCTTCGCCTTGTTCTGCTCCTCCGGCTTGCTCATAACATCCAACAGCCATGCAGCATAACCGCCTTCCAGACTCTCCGCCTGATATCCTTTTTCTTTCAAATGCTCCGCTACATCGATGCTGACTACGCCTCTCGCACAGAAAATAACAAGCAGCTTGTCCTTATCCACCTCGCTGCTTGTCTCTATTTCTTCCACAGGAACCGCAATCGCATCCGGCACTGCCCCATGAGAGATCTCAATGGCATCCCGGATGTCGATCAACTGGTAACTGTCTTTATTTCGATTCTTTAATTCCGCTATTGTAATGCTCATATGCACGCTGCCTTTCTTCCTAGTGCACCAATAATCTTTCATATATATTTAACCTACACTAAAATACCAAGCAATTATATGACCTAAAAAGTTACTTTGTCAATGCAATTATGGAAAACAGCTACTCTTGAAGAATATAAACGAAAACAGCTCTGTTTTAGATAGTCAATATATTCTCCTGTTTCAGCGTCAATTACCAGCAGCGAATCAGGAAGATAAAAATAATCATATGTATAACAGGTATCCAAATCCTCATAATACGCCACGAGCCAAACAGGTTTGTACTCAAACGTCCCTAATTTTTCCCCCTCCACAAGCATATAATCAAGCTCCATAAAATTAAATGCCGCTGGTTTATCAATTCCTGGATATGCTGCATAAAATGCCTCATATTGTTCTGCGAATTTCGGTTCTATATCTTCAAAATCCATTAATGTTACTGCTTTTTCTCCTGCCTGCACCCCTGCAATATAAAGTTCCGCATTCATCACACCATTATCGTCAACACAAACAGTAAATAATTCAGATGTGCAGAACGGATATGGCGCAAACAACTCCGTTTCAGCTATATATGCCCCTCTATTGCCTGCAGCTCTGGTAAACTGAAAACAATAGCCATTAAAATCAATTGGTCTTGCACTTTCAAACGTACTATAACCAAGCGGTCCTTCTTCTAAAATCTCTACATCCGTAATTCCACATGCTTCCAAAAACAACAAGGCTTCATCACGCGCACAATCCATATCTTTTGCACATCTGTTTTCCACTGTATTCTCTAAGTCAACAATACATTCTGTTACATCTCCCAGATGATTTTCCAATGTGATCGTATCATCCGTCTTCATTCCGTAATATGTATATAAACCCGCAGTTCCCAGATAATTCTCCAGTGTAATTCCTGTAATACAATCATTTTCTTCTTTAAATGTCAAAAGGAATAAATTATCTCCGATATATCCAACATATTTCTGTCCCTCATAATTCTGTATCAATGCTCGTTTATCTGATGCACCTGCCTCACAGGCAATAATATTTTCTATTTCTTGATTGCAGGAAACTGCCTGTGATGTTTGTCCCTGATCCAAATAATATTCTCGAATTTTCTCCTGATATATATGTATGGTTTCCAGATCCTCTCTGCACAGATTCTTATAATCATTTTCCAAACGGTTCTCAAAAATTCCTTTCTCTTCCTCAAACACAGCTTCAACAATCTCCTGTTTTTGTTTTGCAGCATTCGGAATCTGCTTATATTCATATATTCTAAAATCAGAATCTGGTATATATTCAACACCCTCTACCGCAAGCTTAACTGTATTCTTATTTACTTTCCATTCTTCCATATAACTATCCGGAATATGCAAACTATTTGCCGCATCCCCTACATATGATATATTCTTCTCTTTTGCACTTTCACAAGCAGTTAATCCCCCAAAGCACAATAATATAGATATCATAAGCGTGACTTTCCCCAAATTATTTCTCACTTTGCTTCCTCCAATATTTGTCCATCTGCAAGACGTATCACACGATCCGCCCGACTTCCTATCTCTTGATCATGTGTTATCACAATCAATGTCTTTCCTCGTTTATTCAACATTTCTAACAACTCCATAATCGCGATTCCCATTTCATGATCTAATGCGCCTGTCGGTTCATCTGCAAGGATCAAATCTCCCCCTGCCACCATCAATCTTGCAATCGCACAACGCTGCTGTTCCCCACCTGAAATCCTGGTTACCTTTTTGTCTGCTAAATCCCTGATTCCTGTAAATTCTAACATTTCATTCACCAGTTTTTTTCTTTCCCTACCGGAATATCTGCCTGCCAGTAATGGCAGTTCTACATTTTCAAATACCGTATAAGATTTCATTAAGGCATAATTCTGAAATACAAATCCCACATGTTTACGACGAAATTCGTGAAGCTTATCTCCTTTCATCTCATGAACAGCAATATCATTATAATAGTATTCACCGCTTGTCAGATAATCCATAGTCCCAATAATATTTAATAATGTACTTTTCCCTGATCCGGATTGTCCCATGATCGATATGTATTCCCCATCCTGGACATCCAGTGATACATCCTTAAGCGCCGGAAGCTCCCGATGCTCATATATTTTTGTAACATTTCGAAGTTTTATCATCACTATTCTCCTTCTTTTCCTAACAAATCAATCGGTGAACACTTATAAATCATAAATACCGGGCAAATTGTTGATAATGCAACAAATAGTATGCTTATCTCTCCAAGGATAGGAACCACTCGCTTCCAGTATATACTTCTGTAAGAAAATACCATTAACTGATCAGGCTCTATTATATGAATAAACAACCACCATACAAGAAATAATGAACAGCCATAGGCTAGAAGAAACTTAAGAATATTCTCCCATAGGATCATCCAGGTTATATTTTTCATTGAAAATCCCGCCGTCAGCATAATTCCATACTCTCTTCGTCTCCGCAAAAAATCAAGTATCTGTATACATAAAAGTACAATACAAAATGTGAGTCCCACCAGAATTAACATCTGAATAATATTATAATTAATCTTCCGACTCATTTCTTCTCCATTTTCTATTGCTTTACCAATATCAATCACTTTTATATCTTTATATCCAGCCTTTGCCAGCTTTTGCATAAGACTTCTCTTTATCTTTACATAAGAGTGTCCTTGTTTTATAGAAAAATAGAAATCCGAATTATTACAAAATATCTCTCCCGGGCAGGCTAACACTTCATAATCCAACGGAATTGTTCCTGTAACATCTGAAAAATCCAGCATTTCCATTTGTGAAACCGGAAAACTTTGTCCCTTTTCTAATATCCCGGCAACTACATATGTATATGACTGATCCCCCACTTCGCCAATATATTTTGTTCCAACTTCTATCTTGTCCTTATATGCAGATCCCAGATATAAATACATGCCATCTTCCACCGGTTTTAATTCTTCGATTAGGATTCCTTCGTCTAATTTCATCTTCCATATATTCTGAATGGTTGCATCTATTTCAATATAATATAAGCCATCTTTTCCATCTTCATCATCGATTGCCTGAAAACTATGGCCTGTCTGAATATTTTTCAATTTCTCCAATGCCGGATCGGTATTTATATATCCTGTTTGCCACGCACAGGTTACAGCTTCCACTCCATCCACTGATTTTATTATATCCATTGCCGGGTCAGACTGTAATTCACTATCCAGTTCATCCAAAAAACGGATTTCACACAAAGTATCTATATTCCTGATTCCTGACTCTTGCAAAGAATGTCTGATATTGGTTGACATACTATAAACACTGATCAGCACAGCAATCAAAAGCAATAACACCATTGCCAACACAATATTACCACCCAGTTGTAAAACATGAGACATAACATTATCTGCTGCTAATCGTATTATATTTCGTTTTCTCATACTTAATCCCTAACCTCCTTTGCAGGCACCAGCCGTCTTAACAGCTTGCAGATTGGAAAAAGTAATACCAGCAACAAAATACCAATCATAAATATAAAATACCACAAAATATATGTATTCCAGACAAACGTCATCTTCTTTTCCATTGCAAGACAATAGAAAATCTGTAAACATCCTGCAACAATAATAGAAATTCCCATTAATATCCCGATTCGTACCAACTGCCACTCTATGATTCGTCTATCTGTTATTCCAACCGTTTTCATGATTGCAAAATCTCTTTTCTGTCGTGCATACCATACTCTTGCAATCATTATACAATTTACAATACCCACTATGTACAGTAATATCAGAATAGATGCTTTTAATTTATAAACGATATACACATCTGTCTGACTCTCATAATGATCCAGCAGCTGTGCATAATAATTATCTGATTGTCCAAATATCTCTATCAATTCATCCGCCTGCTCTGCAACCGGAACACTCTTATCCATAAGCTGGATTGTCATTCCCGGATAAGAAGATGAAGTATAGGTCATTCCATCGGCTATCCGGTTCAAAAATACATCTGATTCCGATGTCCAGTTTTCTAACGAGCCAAACGCAATAATCATTTTATCTGAATCATTTCCAAATGATTCCAGATACCCAGTCACCTGACAATCAATTCCATCTAATGACAAGCATTCCGTTCCATCTTTTGAAACTGTTACTGAATCCTTCCATCCATGTCCTACTACAAGATAAATGTTATCCGAATTCCATTCCTCCATTGTTGGATATCTGCCACTTTCAAGCAATCTGTTCCAGTTTCCATGATATGCCACTGCAATCTGCACTTCATCCGCATCTTCCTCACAACTGCCAATCGAAAACTCATCTCCTCTGATTACAGCATCACAACTAACATCGCTTATACGCTCCAGAATTGCTTTTGTACTTCGAACCGCCATCTCCTGTATTTGTCGATATTCTTCTATATCATTCAATTTATATTCCGTTGCTCCTGTGGTAGAGTAGATATTAATATAAGCGTTATACTTTGAAATACCATCCTGACTTTCATATTTTTGAATCCAATTACTCATAATCTGATATCCATTCAAAATTGTACTCAAGGACAGACTCATACCTACTAAAAAAAGTATAAATGTCAGCTTATCTTTTGTAATTTTATACATATCATCTTCTCCTGTAATCTGTGTTTCATTCATATCACTATAAAACAAAAACAAGCAACTTGTCCTTATCCACCTCGCTGCTTGTCTCTATGTCTTCTGCCGAAACCATGACCGCATCCGGCACTGCCCCATGAGAAATCTCAATGGCATCCCGGATATCGATCAACCGATAACTGTCTTTATCTCGATTCTTTAATTCCGCTATTGTAATGCTCATATGCACGCTGCCTTTCTTCTTTGCACAAATCTTTTACCACTTCACCTGCAATGATCAGTCCTGCTACAGATGGTACAAACGCCACACTGCCCGGAATATCTCTCCGCTCTGTACATTTGTGCTGTGCTCCCGGAGGGCAGATACACTGTGTTCTGCAGCTGATCGACATATCCTCAAGTGGTCTTACCGGCTGTTCTTCCGAATATACAACCTTTAACTTTTTCACGCCACGCTTCTTAAGTTCCCGACGCATAACCTTTGCAAGCGGACATACCTTTGTCTTATAAATATCTGCTACCTGAAACATACTGCCATCCAGCTTGTTTCCTGCGCCCATACTGCTAATGATCGGCACTCCTTTTTTCTGTGACTGGAGCACCAGCTCAATCTTAGCCGTAACCGTATCTACTGCATCTACAACATAATCATAGGAGTCAAATGGAAATTCATCTGCATTTCCCGGCAGGAAAAAGCATTTGTGCATTTCGACCTTAGCATCCGGATTTATGTCTAGAATCCGTTCTTTCATAACATCTGTTTTATATTTCCCCACAGACTTTCTGGTGGCAATAATCTGGCGGTTCAGATTTGTCAGGCATACCTTGTCATCGTCGATCAGATCAAAGGAACCGACACCGCTTCGTGCCAATGCTTCACATACATATCCGCCAACGCCTCCAACGCCGAATACCGCTACTTTTGAATTTGCCAATTTGTCCATTGCTTCTTTACCAAGCAATAATTCTGTCCGGGAAAACTGTGTTAACATGTCTATCTCTCCTAAATAACCTACTAAAATGCTAGGCAAAATTATAGGACCTGAAAAGGTTCTTTGTCAATGATTTTCTGGCAAAAAGGACCGGTATTATACCACTCTGCATAATACCGGTCCTGCTTACATTAACTATTTTCTAATTATTTAATCTTCCACGTCTTTACGTATCCGACGGATTTCTTTTTCAGCTGTTTCTTTAAAGCTGTCTTTGCTTTCTTTGTGCCTTTCACAGTAATGGTTGCTTTCTTATTAATGCCCTTGAACGCACTCTTACGGATAGTCGTAAGATTTCCTGCTGTGACTGTGATCTTTTTCAGATTCTTGCAACCGGCGAATGCTTCATTGCCTATCTTCGTTATACCCCTTCCGATCGTGATATTTGTCAGATTTTTGTTACCCTTGAATGCTTGGCTCGCAACCGCTGTTACTTTATAGGTAACACCACCCACCTTTACAGTAGATGGTATGGTAAGTTTTTTCGCTTTCTTGTTTGTGATCTTCATAACAGCAACAGTTGGATTCTTCTTTGAAGATGAAGTTACCTTTACTTTAATCTTCTTAGAAGGAACTGTAAGAATTGTACCTTTCTTAGCAGGCTTTGGCATTAATTTAACTGGTATATTATTCTCCTTTGCATATTTATATGCTGCGGAATTTTTATTGCAAATAACTGTAGTATTTTGGTTAAAAACTGTCCACCAATATCCACTCTCATTCTCACCCTTTTTAAATACGTCAATTTCAATAACACTATCTGGTATAACAACCGATTTTAATTTCGGACAGCTAAAAAAAACTCCCTTACCGATACTTGTTACACTATCCGGTACCGTTATGCTGGTTAAATTGCTGCACATAGCAAATGTTTTACTGGAGATTCTTGTTATCCCCTCCGGCAATACTACTTTTTTTAATTTATCACATGAAAAAAAAGCCTCGCATCCTATACTTCTTACATTTTCAGGTATGGTGATACTCGTTAGATCAGTAGTTGCAAATCCATAGCTTCCTATACACGTTAAGCTATTTGGTAACGTTATACTGGTCAGATTTAAGCAAAGATCAAATGCAAAATCTCCTATACTTGTTACTCCCTCCGGTATTGTTATGCTGGTTAAACTGCTACAATTCCAAAATGCAGAATCTCCTATACTTATTACCTCTGTCCCATTAATCTTATCCGGGATTACAACCTTTTTCTTATCACCTTTATACTTGGTAATAGTAATTCCATCCTTAGCTTCTTCATATGTAAAATCACCATATGTCTTTGACTCTTCCGCCTGTGCTGTCATACCGCCCCCGCCACACAGCAACACACATAAAATCAATCCCAAGCCCGCATAGATCAGGCTTCTTATCTTCTTTTGCATCATTTTCATTCATCTCTCCTTTTCTCTTACGCTCCTTGTTTTTATAAGTTACATTGCTTTTTCCCATTTTTAGAAACAGTGCTAGGTACAAATAAACACAATTTTATCTGTATCTGACACTTTTTGTTTGATGTCTCTAAAAAAGCATAAACATTATAAAAAAAAAAAAATAACTGTCAATAGTTCACAAAATATTTCTTAATTATTTAAATTTCGACAAAAAAATCCAGATACAACATCTCTGCCATATCCGGACTTCTACTAAAATATACATGTTATCTGTTCTGCTTATGTCTTTATCCTATAATTGCCTTAATTTCCGCTTTGCTCATATCGGTTACATCCATGATCTGCTCTAAGGAATAGCCTTTCTTATGCATTTTCAGGATAATCTCCGATTTTCCTCGGGCTTCGCCTATTATTTCACCTTTGACTATGCCCGCGGCTTCGCCCCTTACATATCCCATCTCTTCTACGCCTTCACTCAGATTACACATGACTTTCACCTCGTCTCTGATACCGTGTCTGTCTACCGGTATGTCATACTCCTGTTTCATCAGCTTCAATTTCTGTTCTGCCGTCATTGTCTGCGACAATAGCGTTCCAAGTAATCGATGCAGTTCATATTGTTCTTCCTTAGGCGGAATCTCCTTTGCCAATCCGATCATTACGATGTTTAAAATATCCAGATTGCCTTTCCAGTCCTGTTCCTCCACCAGATCATCTTTCACCATATGGATATGACTCAGACTGTTCCTCTCCATATTCATACAGATCCAGATCGAATATACCTGTTTGATCTCGTTATAGTCAGAACCGATAAATTCCCGCTCTTTCTGGGATGACACCAGCCTTGCCGTATAGAAGATTGCCCGATTTAAGATATGATACTTTGTCGGTTCATTTTTCTGTGCTTCCAGATTGATGATCATTTTCGCCAGTCCATCCCGCATCCGTACATAGAAGATAATATCAAAATATATCTTTCCCTCATCAATCTCTGAATTCTCAGTATTCAACCCGACAATCCGTTCACCGGTTCTGGCATCCACCGTTTCTTTGTTCGTTAGTCCCGGTTCAACCGGAACCTGGCTGATATATGGTTCACCTTCAATCAAAGAAGCGACCGTATCTGCATCCATACCTTTAAATTCATCGACTACCCTGATCAGTATATGCGCCAGTATGATCTTCTGTCCAAGCAGGCGCTTGGCGCTGGCATCATACTGTGCTTTCTGATCAGTAGCCTTGGAGGAATATACAATTTCGTTATCCATGTCCCATCTCCTTTCCCGATAGAACAGAATAACATGCATATTTTAGCTTTGTATATTGCCTCCGTCTCTCCAAGTTTGATTGTAATGGATATCCGAACGGAAAACAAGTTTATCCATAAAAAAATCCGGATACAGCATTTCTGCCATATCCGGACTTCTACTAAAATATACACCTTATCTGTGCCGTCTGCGCTCTTATCTTAATCTATTTATAACACCATCATCAAAGTTCCCAGTCCGATCAGTACACAGCCAATGATCGACTTCATCGTGAATTCTTCGTGCAGGAATACAAATGCAAGAATCAATGTAATAACGACACTTAATTTATCGATTGGTACTACCTTGGATGCATTTCCCATCTGAAGTGCTTTATAATAACACAACCACGATGCTCCGGTTGCAAGTCCTGATAAAATCAGGAACAACCAGCTTTTCTTCCCGATCGCGCCGATTCCGGACTGTGTATGTGTCAGAAACACCATACCCCATGACATCACAAGCACAACTGCTGTTCGGATCGCTGTTGCAAGATTCGAATTTACTCCGTCAATACCTACCTTTGCAAGAATTGATGTCAATGCCGCAAATACAGACGACAACAATGCAAATACAAACCACATATAAATCCTTCTTTCTTCTTTTATTATCTTCTTTTTCATGCAACTGTGCAATCTATGAAATCTTAACTTTTTCTCTTAACTGCCTGTCGGTAAATGAAAAGTGCGGCAACTGCTGTTATCAGTTCTGCTACCCAGAACGCATTCCAGACACCGACAACACCAAAGATACGACTGAGTACAAATGCAGCCGGAATGATGACAACCACATAGCGAAGCAGGGAGATCATCAATGATGGCGTACCCTTGCCAAGTCCCTCTAATGCACCGGATGAAGTCACGGATACCGAAGAAACAATAAATCCGGCACAGATGATCCGAAGTGCCGTCACGCCCTCCGTGATCGTTACCTGATTATCCGAGAACATTCCGATCAATTTAGCCGGGAAGATCAGACAGATCACTGTTCCAAATACCATGATCAGACCAATGATCGTAAGTGTAATATTATAAATGCTACGGACACGCTTATGCTCTCCCGCTCCGTAATTATAGCTAATTACCGGACGCATACCCTGGATCATGCCGTTTGCAGGAAGATATAAAAATGTCTGCAATTTATAATAGATTCCAAGGATCACAACATAGATCTGTGAATAGGTGCTTAATATCGCATTCAGTGCAGTCGTAAGCAGGGACGGAAGTGCCATATTAAGAATAGCCGGAATACCAATCGCATACAACTTCCCTGTCAGATAATCCTCCGTATGCAGATATCGTCTGCCGATCTTTACGGATATTGGACGGAACACATAGACAAACAGATAGATCAACAGGGTAAACACCTGTCCAAGTCCGGTTGCAAGTGCAGCACCCCGGATTCCCATTTTCGGAAATGGTCCGATACCGAAGATCAATAGGGGATCTAATACAATGTTCATCAGGCATCCACCGCCAAGTCCGACCATTGTAACAACCATTCTTCCAACTGCCTGATAGATCTTCTCAAATGACAGATCAATGGAAATAATAACAGAAAATGCAAATACGATCATCGAATACTGAATTCCCATCTGAACAACTGTCTCATTCGATGTGAACATCCGCAGAAATCCCGGCATGATCCGAATACAGACTACTGTCATGATCACACCATGAACAACAGAAAGAAGAGTACCCTTTGACGCTGCTGCATTTGCCTTGTCCGGTTCCTTTGCGCCGAGATAGAACGCGATCACCGCATTGATTCCCACGCCAAAACCGATGGCTACCGCATTTACAAAATTCTGGATCGGAAAGACAAGCGACAGAGCTGTCATCGCATCCTCGCTGATCTTCGCTACAAAAAAGCTGTCCACAATGTTGTACAGAGAATTGACCAACATCGATAATATCATCGGAAGTGCCATTGACAAAAGCAGCGGCAGCACCGGTCGTTCTTTCATAAATTCTTCGTTCATACATTTCTCCCTCTCTACATAAAAACGCCACACAGTTATAAATGGTTTCACTTATAGCTGTGTGGCGAAAAGATGACTTATTTATTATCCGGAAAAATCCACTCCATTCGTTTTCGTGGGTATTCTACCATATTTTTTCAGAATGTCAATAACTGCTTAGCGAATATAGTATACTCTGTTATCCTTTCTTGGAATAACATCAGGATACGCTCCATCCGTAAATCCAAGTGCGCAATGTCCGACACCGATATAGTCGCCGGTAATTCCAAGGCCTTCAAGGATCTGCTTTCCTTCTTCGCTTTCGAATTCTTCTTTTGCACGGTGGATCCAGCAGCTTCCGATTCCAAGATCATGTGCGGCAAGCATCAGATTTCCCATCGTCAGGCTTCCGTCATAGACAGCAGTCGGACAGGATGCATCTGCCAGTACGATCAATATAACAGGTGCTCCGTAAAATGGATCAAAGCCTTCCTCCCAGCCAACGATCATACGGTTCATCTCCATGATCTTATCCCGCATCTCTTTATTTGTTACCGCAATAATGATCGGAGACTGCAAGCCTCTGCCGTTTGCAGCAAATGTTCCTGCTTCAATGATCTGATCCAGAACATCCGCCGGAACCATATCCGGTTTGAATTTCCGGATGCTTCTTCTCGTCTTCATCTCATCCAAAACAACGCTCATCTTAAAATCCTCCTTATTACAACAAGCTCTTGCGGAGTTCTGCTCCGTCTTTTGCGCTCAAGTACGCTGGAGCTATATCGAACACGGTCTTACATCCGCTCTGTCCTTCTTTGTACAGACGGTATGCTGCTCTTGCATAAGCCACGATGACACAGGATGTAAATTCCGGGTTGGAATCCAGCTTCAGGCTGTATTCGATCACATGATTATTTTCCAGATTCCAGCCGGTCTTACCGGAACGGATCACAAATCCACCATGAGGAATTCCACTGTGGTTTGCCTTTAATTCTTCTTCACTGATAAAGTGAACCGTCGTATCATAATCGGCAAAATAGTTTGGCATGTTCTTGATCGTTTCTTCAACTTTTACAGGATCGGCACCGTCCTCTAATACAACAAAGCACTCTCTTGTGTGCTTTTGTCTGGTTGTAAGTTCTGGATTCTCACCATTTCTGACTGCTTCCAGTGCTGCTTCTACAGGGATCGTATACTGCTTGCCATCCTTAACACCCTCTACACGACGGATCGCATCGGAATGTCCCTGGCTGACACCTTTTCCCCAGAATGTATAATCACGGCCTTCCGGTAAGATCGCATTTGCATACATACGGTTTAAAGAGAACATACCCGGATCCCAGCCTACTGAGATGATGCCGACATGACCATTCTTCTTTGCGGCAGCATCTACATTTGCAAAATGCTCCGGAATTCTTGCATGTGTATCGAAGCTGTCTATAACATTGAACATCTCTGCATACTTTGGTGTCTGCTCCGGCAGATCGGTAGCACTGCCGCCGCAGAGGATCATGACATCGATCTTATCCTTCCACTGCTCCACATCATTTACAGAACAAACAGTTGCTCCCTCTGTTAATATCGATACTGTCTCCGGTGCACGTCTGGTAAATACCGCTGCTAGCTCCATATCCGGATTCTGCTTGATCGCACACTCAACACCCCGTCCAAGATTTCCATATCCTAAAATACCTATTTTCATGTTTCATACTCCTTTGCAAAATTACTTTTCTTTCAGTTTAATGATTCAAAAAGAGCCTGTCAACTTTTTCATTGACAGACTCCCATTTCATTTTCTCAACAATATAATTCTACTTTAAACGGTCTTCCTCCGTGATCTCGCGAATGACTCTGCATGGATTTCCGGCAGCCAGTACTCCCGATGGGATATCTCTCGTAACCACGCTACCGGCTCCGATCACAGAACCGCTGCCGATCGTTACACCGCCACATACTGTTACATTTCCTGCCAGCCAACAGTTATCTCCGATCGTGATCGGCTTCGCATATTCCCGGTCTGTATACACGCCGTCTTCCCTCTTATAAATGTTACGCTCCTGAAAACGAAACGGATGCATCGGTGTCAGCAGAGAAACATTCGGTCCCATAAATACATTGCAGCCGATCTTAACAGGTGCACAGTCCAGACAGGTAAAATTAAAGTTCGCATAACTGTTCTCGCCTATCTCGGTAAAGCAGCCGTAATCGAACTGAACCGGTCCCTGAAGATATACATTCTTACCCTTATTCGGAATCAGCTCTGCCAGGATCTTCTCGCGTTTCTCATCCGTCTCAAAGCAGTCATTATACTCTTTACTCAACCGATGCGCATTCTGTCTTAATCGTATTAATTCATCATCAGATGGATCATAAACGGATCCTGCTATCATTTTTTCTCTTTCTGTCATCTTAATATGCCTCCGTATAAAAACATCGGAAACTTCTTATTCTATCTCAGCCCGTACCTCTTTTGTGATCGTTTCACCGCCATTCTGATACCAGTTCTCGACAAAACGATCAAATTCATCGAGTGAACTCTCACCGGTTACAATCTTCAGATAAGTGTCACTTTCCAGATTCTCAAGGCTCCACCAGTCTGTAACCATCGTTTCCGTTTCTCCAAAATATAACGACTCTACTTTGTTCGTCCTTCCATCGTTTAAGATCTTACAGGCTGTGATACGGGAAGTATACGCCGCCCAATCTTCCGCACTGGCATTCTCCGCATCCTTCAGATAGGATTCGCATGCCTCATAATAGGAATATTCCAGTACGTTCAGATCATCTGCGGATTTGTCCCCCGCAAATACATGATTTAGTTCTCCATAGCAGATCTGCAAAGCATTGTTGTAATCTACATTGATCGCAAACGGTCTGGCGGTAGGGTCTACATTTTCTTTATAATAATCGACAATCTCCTGATTGTCTCTGTCATTATACCGCAAATAGTCAAATAATACACTAACAATCTTACATGCAATCTCCGGATATTCATAACCCTTACGCACTACAATATACTTACCGGAAGGATTCTGTGTATGATAACTGGTAAGTCCGGATTCCTCTGTTGCGATCAGATAAGGCTGCCACTCGGCATCTTTATTCTGTTCCACTGCCTGCATCAGCGGGTTATTCGGTGCCCACCAGGGGCCAAAGAAAGAACCGCATTGACCATCCACGATCAGCTCGATCAGGTTACTGCTCGTCCGCATCAGAAAATCCTGATCCAGAATTCCCTCTTTATACAACTCATGGATATGGGCAAGTGCCTCTTTCGCCTCCGGCTGAACCGAACCGTAGACAACATTGCCGTCCTCATCATAAATCCACTGTTTCGGAAATGCACCATATGCAGCAAATATAATATCTAATGTGTATTCGCTGCTATAACCACAACCGCCGCAGAGACTGGTATCACATACAAGCCCTACGGTATTTCCTGCCCCATTATGTCCGGGATCTTTTTCTTTAAATTGTCTTATGATCTCTTCTACATCCGAGAGTGTTCTCGGTGCGGACAGCCCAAGTGCATCCATCCAATCCTTACGAAGCCAGATCAGATTCGGTCCGTCTGAGATATTCGTTTCCGGTATCGCCATGATCTTCCCGCCAAAGGTTACAACATCAAGGATATCCCGACCATAGCTTCCATATATATTCTTGATCGTATCGCTCATACAGTTATTATAGCTGTCTGTCAGATCTGCGATCATATCATTATCCACCAGATACTGAAGCTCATCCAGATCCTCCACGATCATCACATCCGGAAGATCATTCTGTGCGATCACCATGGTCACACTATCGGTATATTGCTCATCCATAGCCTCAAACACATCCTGATTTTGAACATTTAGCCTTTCATTCAACAGCCTTGTATAAGCATTATTTTCATACGTCTCGCCATCCGGGAGATTGGAATTATTTGCTCCGGACAGCTTACCCAGTGTGTAGGTAAGCTGTTCCGGATATTTTCCGTAAGGTGTCGTGCGGGCTGTATATAACGCAGCTTCATATTCTTCTTTTGTCTCTGTATTCTCCCGGGTGGAGGGGGTAGCCCCGGAATCACCGCATCCACATAAGATCAATAAATTTATAATCAGCACACATGAAATAATCTTTTTTAAATACGAACCTGTAATCATATACATTCCTCTGTTTCAACCAAACTATAAGCAAATAATCATATGATCCCTTAACCTTTTACACCACCGGAGAAGCTCTCACGATAACACTTCTGCATAAACATGAACAGAATGATGATCGGAACTGAGATCAGCACCGCACCGGCTGCAAAGGAATTGAACCACGGATACACATATTCTTTCTCTAACATATTCCAAAGTCCGATAGATACGGTATAGTAATCCTTATTTGCACGGCAGATAACCTTTGCAAATACGAAATCAATCCAAGGAGCAAGAAAGGAATTCAGAACCGTATATACAATGATCGGACGGCTTAACGGAATAATGATCTTAGTAAACGACTGCCATCTGGTTGCTCCGTCCAGATAAGCTGCTTCCTCGATTGACTTCGGAATCGTATCAAAGAAGCCTTTTGCAATATAGAACTGTAAGCCTGCACCACCGGAATAAACCAGGATAAGTGCAACACGGATCAAGGATCCTTCTGACAGTCCGATCGCCTTTAAGATATAATAAACTGCGATCATAGCCATGAATCCCGGGAACATACCAAGGATCAATGCTACATTCATAAATGGGCGTCTCAGTCGGAAACGCATTCTCGACATACAGTATGACATCGCCAATACAAATACTGTAGATATTATACAGGAGAAAATCGCAATAATCAAAGTATTCATGAACATCTTCGGAAAATTCAGGATACCGGTATCTGTAAATAACTTTGTGTAATTGCCAAGAGTATACGCCTTTGGCAGCAATGTAGAAACATACTGTCCTTTTTCTCCACGGAAGCTGATCAGAACGATCCACAGAATCGGGATCACCCAGATCACAGAAAGAATTACCAGTATAATATGAACAACGATATCCGATGGTGTAAGCTTCTGTTTTCCATTTATTTTCTTACCTGTTTTAGTCATTACTGGAATCCCTCCTCGTCTTTATAAGATGTTGTATTATGATAGGTGATCAGAGATACGATCGCAAGAACGATAAATGTCATGATACCGATAACCGCACCCAGATTATAATACTGATTATCAACTGTCAGCTTGTAGAGCCAGGTAACCAGAAGATCGGTCTTTCCTGCTGTCTTTCCAACCGGAATCGGTGCTCCGTTTGACAGAAGATAGATTACATTAAAGTTATTAATATTACCTGCAAAAGTCGTGATCAGATACGGAGCTGTTACAAATAACATATATGGAAGTGTGATCTTAAAGAAGATCTTCACCGGTCCGGCTCCATCCACTTTTGCGGCCTCATAGATATCTTCCGGTATACTTTGTAAGATACCGGTCACCTGCATAATGGTAAACGGAATACCGATCCAGATATTGATCACGATAACCATGATACGGGCAATGGTTGCATTGCTCCAGAACGGAATTGCATTGTCGATGATATGATGATTCAGTAATAAGGTATTTACGATACCATTCTGACTGAAGATCGTACGCATCAAAAGCAGGGATACAAACTGTGGAACGGCTGCGGATAACATGAAGATCGACCTCCACACACTCTTACATCTTGTTCCCTTTCGATTGATGACCATTGCAAGGATCATACCGAAGATATAGTTGGTAAATGTCGCAGCAACCGCCCATACCAGCGTCCATCCGAGAACGGACCAGAATGTACTTCCGACTGCGTCATTAAAATTCAAAATCTTGGCAAAGTTTTTCAGTCCTACCCAGTTAAACAATACCGTATGGGAATCCAGCTTACTGTAATTTGTAAATGCCATACAGATCATGAATACGAGCGGCAGGATCGTAAAGACAACAATCCCGAGTACCGGAAGTGGAAGCAGAAACATATGAAGGTTTTTATCAAATAAACTCTTAATATCATCTGTAAATCCCGGAACTTTCTTCCCTGCATCATGCAGGCACTGTGCACGATATGCGCTCTCGACACTGACTACCCAGAGGCATACAAATGCAAATATGATAAATACCGTGGCTACTCCATATAATAACATCAAAAGGGAATTATCACCCTGTGTATATTCAAATATGCCTTTTGCATCATTCCACACCTTCTCCTGTTCTGCTCCTCCCAGATGGAAGAAATCGGTCAGAAGGGATGCACCGTTTTTTATCATGAAATAAATAAATATGCTTTCAAGTACCAGAAATGATAAACCTTTTACAAACTGTTTTCTGACAATGTTTCCGAATCCCATGATCAGGAACGATAATCTGGTGATCCAGTCACCATTTCTCATGGCCTTGAAAACAGTATATTGATAATCACTTCGTCTTATTTTTTTCTTTTTGCTTACTGTCGCTTCAGCCATCCTGACACCTCCGTCTCAAAGTAAATGTTGCGTTTTTACGTCTCTTTCATAAAATAAAGTGTTCCACCACCCCTGTGGAAATGGAACACTCTATCTTATGATCTGTTTATTTTTACTCTGCTACATCTGTGTTCAATGATGTATTGAATGCTTCTGTCTGCTCAGCAGCATTATCATGTGTAACTTCACCGTTTAAGAGTGCCTTACCAAAATTCTCTGCCGGTGTCCAGAAGTTACTCATCTTAGGTACAAATGGCTGGATCATAGATGTATTGTTGAAGGTATCGTTCTGAGCTGTTACTAATGCATCATTCTTTACCGTATCACTCTCTAAAAGATTTGTGTTACAAGGAACAATGCTTCTTGCTTCATAATGTGACTGCTGTGATTCTTCGTTACCAAGGTACAGGGCAAGTGCTACTGCTACCTGTGGATATTCACAGTTTGGATTTACACCGATTGCCTTTGAACCGGCAAATGAAAGTAACTGCTTATCAGATCCGCCGATCTTGGCTGTAGGCATAGCTGCGATTCCAAGATCATCACCAAGTGCATCATGTAATGCCTTATAATCCCATGAACCGGAAAACATAGCTGCGATAGATCCATCTGTCATACCGGAAATACCGACACCGGATTCATCATTTACAAAATTCTTATTCGCTACAAGATCTACAAGGTAATCTGTAACAGCCTTTCCATTGTCTCCGCCAAAGTTGATTCCTGCGTCGTTATCTGTACCATCACCGAATAATGTACATCCGTTTGCAAGATAGAATGCTGCATCATACCAGCTGTTTGTAAGAGGAAAAGCAACTTTTCCTTTTTCAAGCATTGTATCAAGGCTCTTTACATCGCTGTCTGAATATACTTTCTTGTTATAGTATAAAAACCATGTATTTGTTGTAAACGGAACACCATAGATTCCGCCATCTACTGTGATAGAATCCACAACTGCCTGTGAGTTTGTTGACTTTACATAGTCTGCTGTGCTTCCGCCTAACTCCGAGATTGCATTTGCATCGATCAGTGTCTGTAACTGGTCGTTTGCGAACATATATACATCTGCTGATGCGGATACATCCTGTGTTACGGTCTTTCCTGCATCTGCCTCGCTGCATGTACCGTATTCAAATGAAAGATCCCAGTTTGGATGTTCCTTATTAAATGCTTCACATCTTCCCTGAAGCCATTCACCATAATCCGGTGACTGATCCTCGGCAGGTCCCCATACTGTAATTGTTGCTTTAATGTTTTCCTCTTCTGCAGATGCATCAGTACTCTCTCCTGATGTTGCCTCTGCATTTGATGCTGTTGTGGAATCCTTGGATGTATCATCCTTCTTATCTCCACATCCTGCGAGTAATGACATGCACATAGCTCCTGCCAGTGCAATCGCTGCATACTTTCTTAACTTCATAACCGTTCCTCCTTTAAATAAGTCATGTTTTTTGTTTGTTTTTTAATACTTTTGCAGTACCTTTACCTTATGACATTATTATAAAAAGGAACCGTTTCATCGTATATATCAATAATTTCAGAAACATGTTGGTTTTTTATGAATGTTTGATTTCTGCATGCAGTTCTTTTGGAAAATGGATCGTGACGGTCGTTCCCCTGCCAACTTCACTGTCGATACAAACCGCATATTCCGCGCCATAATACAGTTTGATACGTTCATTGACATTTCGCACACCATAGCCCTTTGAATCGGCAGTCAGTATCAGCTCCGCCTGTTCTTTGGTCATACCGACACCATTATCGGATACCGCAAACCGGATATCTTTATCGTCCTCTTTTCCACTGATGCGGATCTCTCCTCTGCCATCCTGTTTCAGATCTATGCCATGATGGATCGCATTCTCAAGAATCGGCTGCAAGATCAGATTTAAAGTCTCATATTTTAAAATAGAATCATCGATATCATAGATGACATCGAAGCTGTCATCATGCATCGTAAGCTGGATATCCAGATATGCTTTGATGTTCGCGATCTCATCCCGGACAAGCAGGATATTCTTTCCCTTATTTAACGCTGTCCGGTAAAAGGTGGACAACGACAACGTGATACGGCTGATATCCTCCTGGTCTGCCTCTAATGCTTTCCAGTTAATGATAGACAGTGAATTATACAGGAAATGCGGATTGATCTGCGCCTGTAACGCCCGCATCTCATATTCCTTTTCTTTGATCTTGCTTCGGTATACTTCATTGATCGTTGCATCCAGACGCTTCGTCATACTGTTATAACCATTGATCAGATCACCGATCTCATCCGTACTGTCATTCTCAATCTCCATACCAAGATTTCCGGTTTCCAGATTGCGCATTTTCTTCTGAAGCTTACTGATACGTTTCGTTATGAACTCGGAAATTATACGGATACATGCGATTGCTGCCATCAGACTGACCAGGATTGCGGCAGCAGCAATTATTAAGATTGGCTGAACCGAAGAAATGATCAGCCGATCCGGCTTATAGATCCAGATCTTCCAACCGGATGCCTTCGACTCCCGCTTAATAAACTGATAACCGGAATTCTTCTGCCCTACTGTTGCAAAGAACTGTTCCTCTGATAATTCATACGGCTGTTTTTCTTCTGTAAATACACTCTTTTTAAAGATGCAGTTACCTTCTGCATCCTCTATCACAACGCCATAATTATCAAATACTGTTTCGTTATTAAACGGCTGGAATACGCTGTCATAATCTACCCCTACATAGAGCAGACCTTTTGCCTTTTTCTGCTCCAGCATGGCCATGCGGTTTAACGAATAAGCAGTCTTATCCTTCGCATTCACGATCCAGTGGATCTGGTTATCACCGACCATCCCATAATTTTCTTCTTCATTTTCAAGTGTCGTAATAGGGGCGATCGTACTGCCGTGCTTCACCTGACAGGCATCCGTGTAGATCGTTACCTGCTTTACATCATCATGAAAATACATAATAGAAGAAAGCAGGGGATCTATGACACTTGCCACCTGCTCATAATTCTGATATGTACTCTGATCTGAGCTTAAGATCTTCGCGATCGACTGATTATAGGATATATAATTAGAAAGATTGTTATAAATCTCTAACTCATTATCAAGCGCATCCGTCGTCTGTGTCAGATACGATTCCAGGATCATTGTCTCACGATCCCACAGGATCTTCTTCATCTCATGGTAGGTGATCGTCAGCGTGATCATGATCGGCAAAAGCCCGGCAAGTATATAAATGACCAACAGCTTGCCGGATAATCGCAGATTCTGGAACCCTCTTTTTATCCTTTTATCCATCCGTTTTTTATGCATCCGCCTGTCCTCCGCTCTCTCTGAATTTCTGCGGACTCACGCCAAAGAACTCGCGGAAGCTGGAACAGAAATAAGACACGTTCGGATATCCGCATGCCACACTGATATCTACGATCTTCGTCATGCTGTTCTCTAACATATCCTTTGCCTGTTCCATCCGGTATGCCTTGATGAATTTGCTTAGATTCTGTCCGGTCTCTTTCTTAAATACCGTACTTAGATAGCTCGGTGCAAGATGTACCATATCTGCCAGCATATCGATTCCAAGCTCACTTCCATAGTTCCGGTAAATATACTGCTTCACCAGTTCTACTTCCCGATGTGCTGTCTGTGTCTTCCCTGCAAAACAGGTTTCCAGTCTCCGGATCGCTTCTTCGACAAGCTCCGTCAACACCTGAAAATCTGTCGCCATATATAATTTCTCAATGTCTTTATTTAACTCTGCTTCATCTGTCTCATCGATGCTTCCGTAGATATCCTTCATCAGATTCGAGAACAGGAACTTGATATAGATCTGGGAGTACTCTGTCTTATGTCTGTACTTCTCACAGAATCTCTGAAAATGCTCCCGGAGTGCTTCCACATCCTTCATCTTGATATCCTGTTTCATCTGCTTCATAAAGGTGTCGTCATCGAACTGGATAATACCCGGAGTCTCGCCCTCCATGTTCGGATAAAATACATGGATCTCCGGATGGTAGAATTTGTTCTCCATCAGCACTTCGAGTTCTTCCATCTTATCTGCCACTTCAGACAGATCACCGATATCAGAGGATATCGCTATGTAACAGTCAGCATCATAATCGTCTTTGATGATCTTTACGATCTCATTTGCCTTACGGAGAATATTCATCTCATCCCCTAAGAATAAGATCTCCTGCTGCTGGTTCAGGTTCAGATATTGCAGGATCCCAATCGACTTTAAGTTCTCATTTTCTTTGAAATCCACTCCACGTCTGCCGAAGAAATCATGATTGAATTCCAGCAAAAGCATATTTCTGAATTTACCCAGATCAAGCGATAATCCGCTGTATTCCTGTCTGAGCTTCGTAACATCCGTTCCGTTCAACAGCATATAGAGCGCATGCTCATATAAGAATTCCATGCTCTTATTCTTCAGCTCGTCCGAAGCCTTTGCTTCTTCCAGCTCATTTACGACCTTATTCAGGGTATTCTTGAATTCATTTGGATCGACCGGCTTTAGGATATAATCAATAACACCCAGCCGGATCGCTTTCTTTGCATAGTCGAATTCATTGCATCCGCTGAATATGACTGTGCGCAGCTTTTTCTTTTCCTTCACAACATGGTCGATCAGTTCGATTCCATCCATGAAAGGCATCTTTACATCTGTAAGCAGGATATCAAAATCTTCTTTCTCCAGCTTCTCCAGTGCATCCACACCATTTACCGCTTCTGCAATCTCAAATTCCAGATTCAGTTTTTTTAAGAGAAACCGGATACCATTTCTTTCTATCTTCTCATCATCTACGATCAATATCTTGTACATATCTATCAACGCCTTTCTATGGTGGAAATATATATCTTATTTTAACACATTTTACAGCTTCCAGATATCTTTATTATATTCTGCGATCGTACGATCAGAGGAGAAGAAGCCTGCCTTACTGATATTTACCAGAGTCTTCTCTGCCCAACCCATACGATCTTCATAATCGGCAAGCACCTGTTCCTTTGTCTGAATGTAATCACAGACATCAAGAAGTGTCATAAACCAGTCTTTTACGATCAGCTCGTTATGAAGTCTGGTAAGAGCTTCCTTCTGACCGATCGCAAGCAGCTCATCACTCACGATGAAGTCTACCAGCTTCTTGATCTCCGGCTTCTCATAAAACTCTCTTGCCACATAGTCTGCCTTTGCATAGTGCTCGATCACTTCTTCACTGGATTCACCAAAGAAATAAATATTATCCTCGCCAACCAGCTCTCCGATCTCTACATTTGCACCATCACGGGTTCCCAGAGTAACCGCACCGTTTAACATGAACTTCATATTTCCTGTTCCGGATGCTTCCTTGGATGCCAGTGATATCTGCTCTGAGATATCGCATGCCGGAATAATCTTTGCTGCCTTTGATACATTATAATTCTCGATCATGACAACTTTCAAGTACGGACTTACCTCAGGATCATTATCGATCAGCTCCTGCAAGCAGAGGATCAGATGAATGATGTCCTTTGCGATCGTATAAGCAGGTGCAGCCTTCGCTCCAAATATAACTGTGACCGGAGTCTCAGGCAGGTGTCCCTTCTTGATCTCAAAATATTTGTAGATCACCCAGAGGGCGTTCATCTGCTGACGCTTGTATTCATGCAGTCTCTTGACCTGAATATCAAAGATCGAATTCTCGTTGATGTCGATTCCCTGTGTCTCTTTCAGGTAGTCCTTTAAGACTGCCTTATTGCTCTTCTTGATCGCAAGGATCTCTTCTAATACGTTCTTATCTTTGTAGTAAGAAGCCAGCTCCTGTAACTTATCGGCATCCTTCTTGTAGTCCGGTCCGATCAGCTCTGTGATGTAGGCTGCCAGCTTTTCATTGCAGTATAATAACCATCTTCTGAATGTGATACCATTTGTCTTATTGTTGAATTTCTCAGGATAAATCTCATAAAATGGATGCAGCTCTGAATTCTTCAGGATCTCGGTATGCAGATAAGCAACACCATTTACACTGTGGCTGTAATGCATATCGATATGTGCCATATGCACACGGGAATCTCCATCTATAATATAAACACGCTCATCCTTATAACGGTTTCTGACCTTTTTATCCAGCATACGGATCACAGGCATAAGCTGTGGAACGACCTTCTCCAGATAAGCAACCGGCCATTTCTCCAATGCTTCTGCAAGGATCGTATGATTCGTATAAGCACATACATCGGTTACGATCTCCGTTGCCTCATCAAAGGAGATACCTTCTTCCATCAACAAACGGATCAACTCAGGGATCACCATAGATGGATGTGTGTCATTGATCTGAACGGCAGCGTAATCTGCAAGGTCATGGAGATTCGAACCTTTCTCCTTTGCCTCTGCAAGGATCAGCTGTGCACCATTTGCAACCATGAAATACTGCTGATAGATACGAAGTAAGTTACCGGCTTCGTCACTGTCATCCGGATAAAGACAGAGTGTCAGGTTCTTCTTGATATCTGTCTTATCAAAGCTAATGCCATCCGGCTCCATGATACTCTCATCCACGCTCTCGATATCAAATAAATGCAGTTTATTTGTGCGGTTCTCATAACCTGTCACATCGATGTCATACATTCTGGACTGAACGGTACAGTTTCCGAACCGGATCGTGTTGCTTACATCGGTCTTTGTCAGCCAACTGTCTGCCTCGATCCATGGATTCGCAGTCTCCTTCTGATAGTTATTCTCAAATACCTGCTTGAACAGACCCATATGGTAATTTAATCCGATACCATCTCCCGGAAGTCCGAGTGTCGCCATCGAATCAAGGAAGCAGGCTGCCAATCGTCCGAGTCCGCCATTTCCAAGAGATGGTTCCGGCTCTACTTCTTCGATGTCATAGATGCTCTTACCGTTTTCTGCCAGCACCTGTTTTACTTCATCGAAGATTCCAAGATTGATCAGATTGTTAGATAACAGCTTACCGATCAGGAACTCTGCTGATATATAGTAAACCTTTTTCTTGCCATCCTCTGTAACCTTGTCCTCTGCTAATTCTTTTGTCATATCAAGCAGCGCAAAATAGATCTCCTCATTGCTGCATTCCTTGATCGTCTTATTATATTTTTTCTTACAAATCTCTGTTAACATCATATCCTCCTTACAAAAATATTGCTTCACAGCATTTCTTCCATATACTCTTGCTAATTCCCTTAATCTGTCTCTGATCTCGTCTGTAAATTCACCCTTCTTCATCCGCCAGCGCCAGTTTGTACCGATCGTAGACGGAAGATTCATCCGTGCTTCGTTATCCTTTCCAAGCAGATCCTGCATCTGAACGATAACGGTATCGGCAGGGCTCATATATAATACCTGCATCATCTTCTCCGGGATCTCCTGCTCATCTGCCGCTCCCAGATATTTCATCATAAATGTAAGATTGTCCTTTGATGCATTCTCGATATATCCTTTTAATGTGTCATTATCGTGTGTTCCGATATAGACAACGTAATTCTTTTCGTGATTATGCGGTGCATGTTCATTCTCCGCATTTCCGTCAAATCCAAACTGTAAGATCTTCATTCCCGGATAGCCGGATTCCTTCACCAGCTTCTGTACCTCCGGCACAATGACTCCCAGATCTTCTGCGATCACCTTTGCATTTCCTCTGGCACTGTCGATCGCATCTACCAGCTTCTTTCCCGGGCCCTCCAGATAGAATCCGTTCTTTGGTTCTCCGTCTGCCGGAATGTTGTAATACCGCACAACCCCGATGAAATGATCGATACGGATCACATCATAGAGACTGGCTGATTTACGGATCCGGTTCTTCCACCACGAGAACCCATCCTGCTCCATACGATCCCAGTCATACAAAGGATTGCCCCATTTCTGACCGTAATCGGAGAATGCATCCGGTGGACAACCGGCTACACACACAGGCTGTAGATCATGATCTAACTGAAATTGTTCTGTATTTGCCCATACATCTGCACTGTCCAGTGCTACATAGATTGGAATGTCGCCGATCAAACTGATACCATGACGGTTGGCGTAAGATTTGAGTGTCTTCCACTGCTCATCGAATTTGAACTGAAGGAACATATAGAATCCGATCTCATCGTGTAACTGTTCCCTGCACTTACGAAGTGCTGTTTCTTCTCTCTTTAAAACCGGTTCTTCCCAGCTTAACCATTCTTTGTTCTCATGGTCTGCCTTGACCGCCATATAAAGGGCGTAATCCGGAAGCCAGTTTTCATTTTCCGTGAGAAATTCTGCATACTGCTTTGATGTCTCATGCTTCGATCTGCCATATGCTTTTCTCAATACCTCAAACCTTTGTCTGTACAGGCGGGCGTAATCGATGTCATCCAGCTGATCGTACCAGCTATATGCATCTACCTCCTCCTGTGTCAGTAAACCTTCATGAATCAGAATGTCGAAATCGATAAAATAAGGATTACCCGCAAATGCTGAAAATGACTGATACGGACTGTCACCAAAGCTGGTTGGTCCGATCGGAAGCACCTGCCAGTAACGCTGGCCTGCCTCCTTCAAACTGTCAACAAATTCATATGCCTCTTTCCCCAGAGATCCGATTCCATATGGGGATGGGAGACTGCTGATCGGCAGTAGGATTCCTGCACCACGCTCTAACGCTTTCTTCATATCTGATACCTCTTTATTAAATTTTCTATTGAACAGCTATCCAGTTGCCTGCATTTAATAAAGGTAAAGGTAAGGTAAAGGTCTTATATACGGAATGTCTGTTCTGGTTTGTATTCTAGTATCTTTTTTCTGTTCTTTCTTGCATAATAAGAGCATTTTATGATACTATTCTATCATGTTTGATTTTATCAAGATTCATTTAATGTTACATGGAGTGGATACGATCATACATCTCCACCTGTTTGTCAGGAATAAAATAGCAGAAAAGGCAGGAAAGAGAGGTTATATATGAACAGCTTAGAATATGAAAATTACATGGAGACCAAAGCACATGTGGATCCGATGTTTCCTTACAACACCTATCTGTGCTCCATACCACTGGACTTCAATGCCGTCCCACTTCACTGGCATCCATATATGGAGATCATTTATATTAAGAAAGGGAAAGGAAATGTAACGCTGGATTTCACGACGCACTATGTAGAGGAAGGGGATATCATTCTGATCCTGCCGGGCAGGATCCACGGCATCTCCCAGTATGCCTCCTATTCAATGGAATATGAGAATATCATCTTTTCAGTTGACCTGTTCCGATCCAGAAACCACGATACTCTGGACAGTGAGTTTTTTCTGTCTCTGCTCTCTGATGAACTAAATATCAAAAGCATCTATGATCGCGACGATCCTTTATATGAAGCCCTGTCCTCCTGCCTGAACCGGGTGGATGTGCTCTGCTCATCTACTCCAAAAGGATACCGGCTTGCTCTAAAAAGCTGTTATTTTGAATTCTTCTATACCCTGTATGCCCATGCAGAGCAAAAGGCAGAGACCTCAGACCGAAAGAATCATGCAAAGAATCTGGATCGTACCAAAGCGATCTTGTCTTATATCGACCGAAACTACAAAGAAGCAATATCCATTGCGGACATTGCTTCTTACTGTGGATTCTCTGAATCCCATTTTATGCGTTTTTTTAAGAATACGATGGGTGTATCCTTTACCACCTATCTGTGTGACTTCCGGTTAAATATCGCAGCCAGACTTCTTGTCACAACCGATGACAGCATCCTGTCCATCGCAGAAAGCTGCGGTTTCTTTAACCTGTCCTACTTCAACCGGAGCTTCAAGAAGAAATATGGTGTCACACCCGGAGAGTATCGGAAGCGGTAGTAACCCGCTTTCTTTATTCCCTGCCAAATACATCTTTTTTCCGGACAATGATATAGCCGATCACCCACAAAGCAATGATCCAAATGGTCAGATATAATAATCCAAACCGGACAGACAGCGCATCCGCTCCATCACTACTGAAAAAACGGGTGATCATAGCATATCCATGCGGAAGATAACTGCTGCCATAATAACTACTTACGACCAACATCATAAATACAACAACCATACCTGCCGAACTGCTGTACTGTACTGTAAGTATCATCTGAAGAAGAGACTGTATGATTCCAACCATTAATGGTAAAACAAGCAGATTCACAAGCATATCCGATGCCCCTAGCCCTATAAAATTGGTTCCGTATATCATGTTGGTCAAAGTCAAATGATCCCTGAACGATATCTCTCCGTACCGCGCCCATGCATACGCAAGTGTTCCAATCCATGCACATGCAAAATACAGCAGATTCACACAAATACACCAGGTACATTTCGAAGACCACCAGATAGAACGCTTCCTGCTCTTAACCATCATATACATACCAAATCCATGCATATCCTGCCGGATATAATCTCCAACACAGAACATCAGACACAGATACAGCATAAACCACGTCATTGGAACCTCAAATGAATTATTGCTTCCTTTTGTAAACACAAAAGGACTCTGTCCCTGAAACAGATTCAAACCATATTCCCATATTGACAGGTTCTGTCCATACCACTGCCGGAAGTACTCGCCGGCTTGATCGACCATACCACAGGCGATCGCACCAATCAGCACAGCCAGAATATATCGTCCAATATATTTTACCAGACCCTGCCGGATATCATGTTGAAAAAACTTAACAACCATTCTTCGTCTCCTTTATAAGCCTTCCCTCTGACATATAGATTTTCTCATCTGCCAGATAATCCATTTCAGATTTATCATGACAGGCAACGATAATGATACGGTTTTCAGCCGAAAGCCCCCGAATAATTGCACGGATCTCCTGCACTCCATCTGCATCGATCGCATTGATTGGTTCATCTAACAGGATTAGTTCCGGACTTCCCATGATCGCTGCTGCAATTCCAAGGCGCTGCCGCATGCCAAGTGAATACTTGTAAAATTTTCTCTTATCATCCGGATCCAGGCCCACCTGTTCCAGCACCCGGCGTACCTCTTCCTTATCTACGTTCTTCTGAAGACTACCCAGCATTTCCAGATTCTGTTTTCCTGTATATTCATTTAGAAATGATGGATTCTCAATCAACATACCGATACTTTCTGGAAATGAAATATCTTTACCAAGCACTTTATCCTTGATCCGTATAGTTCCGGAACTTGGATAGATCAGGCCTGCTATTAAACGCATCAGCATGGTCTTGCCACATCCATTCTTCCCGCATAAGCCGTAGATCCTGCCACCAGTAAATGTATAATTAATATCATCCAGTACGATAGTTCCTTTTATCACTTTTTTTAAATCAGTAATTTCTATTTTCATTCCATTGCTCCAGTTCTTAATACATCTTTTTTATAGTTACTTGCAGCAAACAACACTATAAGGATCAGAAGCATTCCAGACATTGATAAGAACAGAGAATGCCAGGTAAGCTTTATGCCTTGTTGTGCGGGATTTGGGATCAGACTGATATTATATGCATTTATATCCGGGATCAGATTGTGAATTCCATAATACATACAGCAGTTAAACATCAGTGGCAGGATCATCAATACAAACCGGTTGTAACAAAATTGTGTGATTGCCAGCGCCATCAGTGCAAATAAACCGCCATAGATAAAATCTATAAAAATATACCATACTGCATACAACGCCGGTGCTTCATATACAATATCCCCCAGAAGTGCCCGTCCCGGCACAACTGACTGCAATGCCATTGGATCTGTTCCAATAATCGGCATAAAACAGGCAATCAACAGAAAATTAACAAGCAATGGTATTGCTATCACACATCCTCCACTTACAAATGCTGCAATTCCTCTGGCTGTCAGATACCTGCGTCGTCCACATCGTATGATCATCTGCCCGGCATACCCATTGTTCCATTCAGAAAACAACTGGCTTCCATATGGAAGTACTGCCAGAAATGGCAGCAACAGATAGAATAGCTGATTGCAAGGCGACAGCAGTTCTGTTCCTAACCATCCATCCAGAACACCGATTTCATACCAATATCCATATTCCTTATCCATTTCCTCAAATTCCGTAACCTTTTCGTATTCAACATTATTAGGAGCGTACACATTTCTGTAAATCCACACTGTATGGTACAGACTGATCAACAATCCAACCACCAGTGCAATATAAAACCCCTTTGTCCGGAACGCTTTCTTTAATTCCAAGCTTACAACCTGTCTCACTTTTCTCCCTCCATTTCAATATCTGTGATCTGTAATCTGTTTTTCACCGGATATGTTCCGAGAACCATCTCATATACCACCTGATTGTTCTCCACCTGTTCCCATTGTCCTTTTGTTAAGGCTGCCTTATATATTTCATAAGGAATATATAGGGTATCTCCCGATGCAAACGTTCCATCCGATAATGCCGGATTCAGATCACTGAAAAAGAATGGATCAAATTGATTAAATACATGGAAATACTGAATTGAAGGCATCGTTTCCAGCACATTCTGATCCTGAATTTTCTCCACTGTATATGCCACCAGCAATAACTTCGTATTTTCTCCTGTAAGCCACGATTCCTGATAACTCTGATATTCTGGATGTTCTTTGAAATAATCCTCATAATTCCATAGAACAGCGCCTTTGATCTGATAAGTTAATCCTCTGTATGTCAGGCTATCTCCCTGTGCGATCACATTCTGTTCCGGCAGTCTGGCATGTGCAGTTACATAACAGATCCGGGCTCCAATTATTAAAAACACAGCAATTGCCAATGCTATACCTGCTATTTTCTTTTTTTTATTCACTTCGTTCTTTTTCCTTTCATAACGCTATGAATCAATCCTGATAAAAATATGCTTTGTATCCTTGTTCACATTAAATGCTGCTCCCATTGTTATATCTGCTCCCGGAATTCCCAGATACCAGGTACACGGATCAAATAACTCAGATGGCTTAACTGACCCATCTTCTCCATAACTAACGCATTGGATCCCTACCTTCACCAGTGCAGATTCTCCCAGCTGAAGTTTAGGTGCTGTCGGATTCTTCGCATCGACAGGATGTTCCGCCGGGTTCGCATAAAATACTTCCGAAAAACTGCCTTTGATTGGATCCGGATCGCCATCCTCAAATCCCAGATCCGGATCATAGGAATATCCATCTGCATTAACCGGTGCCGCGATCAGTTCATTTGGATAATATGCCTGTTTTGAATCACTTTCATTTGTAACTTCAATCTCTGCATAGACGATCATACTTTCGTCCTCTAATTTAATATCAGGATCACTATAATCTTTCCGATAATCTTCACTGGCCTCAAAATCCGCCGGACTGTCATACAGCTTCAACTTCTTCACTTCAAATCCAAAACCACCAAATGACTGCTTGCCATCTTCCATGGTAAAGATATGTTTCTGTTCTGCTGATGCAACATCCTTCTGGATCTGCTGCTGACGTTTCTGTTCTTCCGCTTCCACACTTTCTGAATTTTCCTGTGAAGATGTTTCCTCCTGCATTACATCCTTATGCTTTCTTCTGTAAAAGCCGGCAAAAACAATGCCTGCGATACAGATGATAACAAGAATCACAACTACAAGTTTCTTTTTCATATAAACCTCTCTTTCCTTTTGTTGTCCCATTTTGCTTTATCTATATATTAATAACACGTAATGTGTATGTCAATAGTATTTTAGTTTTTCTATACATTTACAAAATAAATGATATATGTTATATTTAAACCCTGAATTTGAGGTGTTGTAATGGATCGAAAAAGCAACTTTCGACGTGGATCCGTCGAACTAATGGTCTTACATCTGTTAAGCTTACGGGATTACTATGGATATGAGCTGACACAGATCATAAGACAGGAAACGAATGGCGTCATTGATATTCCGATTGGTTCATTATACCCGGCATTATACAAATTAATTGATGCCGGATATATCTCTGATCATAAGGAACAAGTGGGAAAAAGAATGATTCGTATATACTATCACTTAGAGGATAGCGGGAAAACACGATTAGATCTTTTGTTACATGATTACTACCAGACCAATCAGGCAATTCAGGACATTTTAAGATTTAATGGAGATGAACAAACAGATGAACACGAAGAAAAAAGGGGAAATTAACAGGTATATGCGCAAAGTGCGCCATCTGTTGCCTACCATGCACAAAGCAGAGCGTAGATTTATCACCAACTTACGCCAGGATATAGAAGAAATGGCTCAGACCAGACCTTCTATATCCTATGAGGCGTTAGTAACTGAATTTGGTGACCCACATGAACTTGTAAACAATTATATTTCTGAAAAAGACATTGATACAATTCGAAAAGAATTACATATTTCACATTATATTAAATCACTTGTTATCACAGGCATTCTTGCGATTTTACTGGTAACCGGATTTAAGATGTTGCTTGCTCATCTGGACTACCTACATGCTCAGGAAAGCCAAATTGCATATGATACCACAGTAATAGAAGAATTGGAAACCTCATCAGCAGAAGAAGCATTAGAACCATCTGATATATATGATGATACAACAGCTAATGAAGAGGAACATTAATCCAACTCTGTCATGTTCCAAAACCGGAACATTATCTTAAATAAATGCAAAAGCAAGGAAACCAAATGAAAATCCCAACTTACAGGATTCCCATTTGGTTTCTTTGCTTTTCTTTTATTCTTCTACCACCGGAAAATATACTTTTATCTCACAGCCGCCTGCAGCTTCATCAGAGGAAACATCCAGTTCCACATTCAGGTCATGTGCCATTTCTTTTGCAAGATAAAGTCCCATACCGGTCGCTTTCTTCCGCCGGTCTCCGGAATCTCCGGTAAAGCCTTTCTCAAATACATACGGAAGATCGCAGGCTTTGATACCCACACCATTATCCCGGACAGACAAAATGATCTGCTCCTGCTCTCTGATACAGGAGATCCGGAGCTGTTTATCCTTTCCTTTGCTGTATTTGATCGAATTACTGATAAACTGTCCAAGCATAAATGCGAAGCCACGTTTATCGGTAAATACTGTGTTCTCTTTTATATCAAGCCAAACCTGTATCTTCTGTTCTTCTAACAGTGGCGTGAAATCCTCCAGCACTTCTTTTACACAGGTTTCCGTATCGACCGACTCGAATCTGTAATCTTTTCTCGCCCCCTTTAAGCGGGCATAATATAACATCTGGTCGATATATCTCTGCATCTGACAGTTGATCCGATCAAGCTTGCATACCACATCTTCTGACAGCTCGTCTCTGTGATTGTCCAGCATAAATGTCAACAGGGCAAGCGGCGTCTTTACCTCATGCGCCCATGCTTCCACATATTCCTCATAATCATTTAGCTGTAACTTCGTCTGTGCGCATTGATCCATCTGCTCATGTAATATCTGACTGAAGCTTCTGATCTCTGCCTGCAGATTCTCCGCATCATGAAGCAGTTGTTCCTCATGGTAGGAATCCGGCATTGCAAGGAATTCATCAAATGCTTTCTTTCGTTTTCTCTCTTTCTTTGCCAGATAAAGAACAGCCGTTACAAATACCAGCAGACTGAACAGAATTACCGATATTACGATCACCTGAAACGCCTGTGCATCGATCAGCCATAACAGCAGGATACTGAGCAGATCAAGCAGTCCGATGATCCCCAGCCAAAATCTATTCTGTTTTATGATCTGTCCGATCTCCTTTACGGATATATGTTCCATTTTTACCTCTCCGCTGTCTGTCCGACAAAACGATATCCGACGCCACGCACAGGAAGGATCTGCTGTGGCATATCAAGATTTGCCATTGTCTTTTTCAGTCTTGTAAGATTCACCTGTAAGGCATTTTCATCGATGAATTCTGCTGTCCCCCATAAGGCGATACAGAGTTCCTCTTTCGTCACGATATCCGATCCGTGCTCTAAGAATATCTCAAGGATCTTTCCCTGATTCTGCGGCAGGATAACAGACTGGTTATGAATGTATAAAGTATAGGTCTGGCGGTCAAGGAGAAATCCATTTCCTTCCAATAGGTTATTTCTTCCCTCATACCGTTTCAACACATTGGATACTCTGGCAAGCAGGCGTTCTTTTCTGCACGGCTTCGTCAGGAATTCATCTGCACCCAGATCCAGCGCATGCAGTTCATCCTGAAGCTGATCTCTCGATGTCAGAACCAGAATCGGTATGGAGCTTTTCTGCTTCAGTTCCCGGCAGATCTGGAATCCACCCATGCCCGGCAGATTCAGATCGAGCAGCACCAGATCCGGGGATGCCGCAAGGATGGCTGCTGCCGCATTCTCAAAATCCGTGATGCCGCTGGTCCGATACCCCGCCTTCTGCAATATGGCTTCCAGTTCTTCCCGCATCATATCTTCATCTTCTACCACTGCTATATGCTTCATATCTACTCCTCATCTATCAGTCAAGATTTCACGCTATCGCCATTGATCTTCATCTGCTCTGAATCTACTCCTCTCGCTCCGGTACCATCAGTGTCAGAAGATACCGGTTGCTTGATCGTTTTACAAATGCCATATAGATGCATTCTACCACACAGAGCAGCAAAATCATAGCTGCAGCAAGCAGCATGGCATCTCGGATACTATTTGAGATCATACCGGAAACCAGTGTAAGGACGGCGCGCACACCGAAGATACTGCTGATGCCTGCAATGACAACCGGCATACCAAAGTACCAGTTGATCTGCTTTCTTGCGGAACGGCAGAGCAGTTCATAGGTTGCTCCAAGCCGGATCAGTGTCTTATATCTTCGGCCGGATTTCTGCTGTCCCATCAGGAACTGTACCCCGATCACGGTATTTGCAATGATCAGGAAAATGATCGCCAGATAGATCGTGATATAACTTGCTGCTACGATATAGAACATCCGGCGTCCCATATTTTTCAGATAACTTTCATACTCAATATTTTTTGCTGCAAAATCAATCTGCGCAAGTTTATCATTCATCTGCATGACCGACTGAAGCAGGTTATCTCCCTTGACCTTTGACTGATCCAGCACACCGTTCAGATAGATCGTGCTGTCCCATGTATATTTGTCAAATACTTCATCCGGCACGATCAGGGCAAAGGATAACGTAATTGCCCGATCTGTGACAATCGGTGTGGTCTGTATCTTACCGGTCAGATACATCTTATGATCCAGATATGCTACCTCCGGGCGGTCTGCCAGAATATCATTTATATTCTGATTCATACTATCCGATGTAAATTCCAGACTTTTAAATACTGCCGCCTCATCGTCTGACAATGCAAGAGGTTCTTTCCCTGCAAGTTCGAGTACATGATTATATCCGCTCAAAGAGATCAGATATGGATATGACACATATTCCAGATTGTTAAGCAGAATATCTTTATCCTCTGAATCCGGCAGTTGTTCTACCCGGTTCATAACGGATGACAGATCAAATACATCGTAATCACCATTTGCACCCGGAATAAGATGACCGACCCGCACCTCAAACAGATCGGAGAAATCCTGTTCCAGTCCATTGTCTGTCAGAAGTTTTTTTACATTTGCCACACCCTGTTCCTGATCTTCTTCGTAATTCTCAAATGTATAATCCATGATATGGATATTTCCCTTTTCATTTCCATAGGAAAATGCGATCACGATTCCTGCACCAAAACAGCAGAGGGCTGCAAGGATCAGAATAGAACTGATCGATAAGGTACTGGATTTTCTTATGACATTTTCCTGCACCTGACGGAAATTAAATACCCGAAGGGCAGCTCTCCCCTGGCTGTGTTTTGCCAGACGGTCGATAAAAAACCGCATGCCATAGAATAAGAGCAACATACCGACAAAACCGATCAATATTGTCTCAGACATCTTACGAAGTGTCGTCCATGATATTCCTCCGATCGCCATGCTGTATGCTACAGCCAGACAGATAATACCGAGAACGAAACTTACCGCATAGACACCAGCCGGGAACTGCTTCTTTGTTCCCTCCGGTGTATCAACTAACAACGCACCGATCTCCTGTCCCGCGATCTTCCCGCTTAAGATCAGGAATGCAACCAGCTTAATCACCAGAAATCCAACAGCAGTGATTATGATTGCCTGAATGGAAAATGTTAGCTGATGTCCGACGATCCCAAGTCCTACACATTTGGCTGTAATCAGACTGATCAGTTCAGATAATAAAATGGCAATCGGAAGTCCTGTTATAAGGGCTGCCAGACTGCTTCCTATATCTTCTGCAAGAAGCATCCCGAATAGCTTGCTTCTCCTCATTCCCATCATCAGGTAGACGCCAAATTCGTGTCTTCTTCGTTCCAGTTGGAATTTGCTTGCATAGTAGATCAGGAAGAATAAGATCACCAGTGTCATTACAAAAAATGCAGGTATGATCTGGAACAGACGATCTACCGCATCACTCTCCATTTTCTTAAGGAATACCATAACATCCTGTGAAGAAAGTGACAGGATAATATAGAATGCCACGATGGATATTACTAACGAGGAGAAAAATAAACCGTTTTCTTTTCTGTTTCGTTTACTGTTTTTTCGGATCAGTTTAAAGAACATTTGCGCTGCCCCCTCCCAACTGTGCCATGACCTGCAGGATTCTTTCATAGAACTGTTGCTGTGTCTCTGCGAGCAGATCCCGTCTTAATTCATGGAAGATCACGCCATCCTGAATGAACAGGATACGCTTGCAATAGCTTGCTGCATTGGAATCATGCGTTACCATCAAAACAGTTGCCTTCTCATCCCGGTTCAGACCGGCTAATTTCTCCATTAAGGCTTTGGCATTTCTGGAATCAAGTGCTCCGGTTGGTTCATCTGCCAGAATGATACCCGGATTCAGGATCAGCGCTCTAGCTGCTGCCAGTCTCTGCTTCTGTCCGCCTGACATCTGCGATGGGAACTTATCCAGTACCTCGGTGATCTCCAGATATTCCGCTAACTGCTCCAGACGTTTTCCGCCCTCTGCCTCCGATATGTTATGAATCGACAATGGAACCATGATGTTCTCACGTCCGGTCAGATTATCCAGCAGTTCAAAATTCTGGAACAGGTATCCGATCTCCTTGCCACGGTATCCTGCCAGCTTCTTGCCCTTCAACCTCTGGATCTCTGTACCCTTCATCCGGATCTTGCCGCTGTCCGGCTGGATCACTGTTGCGATACAGTTTAATAACGTTGACTTACCGGAACCGCTGCTTCCCATAATTCCTAAAAACTCGCCCGGCATCACCTGAAATGTGATTCCGTTCAATGCCTTTGTCTGGTTTGGTTCCTTTCCATAATATTTTTTCAGATCTTCTATCTCTAATAATGCATCCATGCTGCCGCCTCCTTGTACTTTCTTAATTGCTGTTGTCTGACTTCTTGGGGTATCATGGTTTCCTTCGCTCTCTCATACCCGCTGCTGCCCGGCTCCTGGGGGTATCATAATTTATTTCTTAATTTCATACCCACCATATCTGACAATATTTATACTATCAGATATCTTCCTCAAATAACACTTACACTGAATGAAAGGTTTTGCCTGTATAATTCCGGAAACATCCGACGATACTAAATATGTTTAAAAAGATAATTGCAGAATTATTATATATATTGCTCATACATGAACAGCATGACTTACCAACACAGTATATATGCGATTCCGCACTCATCAGTAAAATTCCATCAGGAGGTTATCCCATGTCAAATATGTTTTGTTTTCAGTGCCAGCAGACGGCTGGCAATAAAGCCTGTGTAAATACCGGAGTCTGCGGTAAGCAGCCCTCGACATCCAATCTGCAGGACGAATTGATCTGTGAACTGATACGACTTGCCGAAGCAGCCGAGCTTACAAAGAAATCCTTGCAACAGAAAAAAGAGACAGATCCCAAACTTCTGTCCCGATACCTGAACACCCGAAAATCCGCTGACCGCCTGCTGATCGACGGCTTATTTACGACACTTACAAATGTAAATTTTGATGATAAAGCAATCAAAGATTACATCAAAGAAGTGCAGAAAAACCAGAAGGATATCATGCGCTGTATGCCTACAGACATATGTAGCATATCAGATATCGCATATAAGAACTTCCCGACTACAAATATGAACTTCTCAGATACAAATATGAATTCATCAACAGCAAATATCAATCCTCCGACCTGTGGATTGAAAGATCCACATGATATCCCGGTAATCAGCCTGTGGGATGGTACGGACGATATCGTGTCACTCCGCTCCACGTTATTGTTCGGCTTAAAGGGAATGGCTGCGTATGCGCATCATGCAATGAATCTCGGCTATCAAAATGATAATGTAACAACCTGGTTCTATAAGGGCTTGTGTGAAGTGAACCGCGAACACTCGGTAGAAGAATGGATCGAGCTTATTATGGAATTTGGAAAAGTGAACTATCAGTGCATGGAACTGCTCGATAAGGCAAATACCGAATCCTTCGGCACACCAACGCCGACTAAGGTTCACACCGATATCCGCAAGGGGCCTTTCATCGTTGTATCCGGTCATGATCTCCGTGATCTGGATCTGCTCTTAAAACAGACCGAAGGAACCGGGGTCAATGTCTATACACATTGCGAAATGCTTCCGGCTCACGGCTATCCAAAATTAGCTGCCTATAAGCATCTTGCCGGTAACTTCGGAACTGCTTGGCAGAGCCAACAGACGGAATTTGAAAATATCCCTGCACCCGTCCTCTTTACAACCAACTGCCTGATGCCCCCACGCCCAAGCTATGAGGATCGCATCTACACTACCTCTGTTGTCGGCTATGAAGGAATGGTGCATATCGAGGGAACAAAGGATGGCAAGAAGGATTTTACTCCGATCATCAAGCATGCCCTAAAGCTGGGCGGCTATGAACACGATCACAGCATGAGCGGTATCAATGGCGGACATATCCTGACAACAGGATTTGCACATGGCGCAGTCCTCTCCCATGCAGATAAACTTACAGCCGCCATCAAGAATGGTGATATCAAACACATCTTCTTAGTTGGCGGCTGTGACGGTGCCCATCCGGGCAGAAATTATTATACGGAATTTGTAAAACAGACTCCTATGGATTCTCTCGTTCTGACACTTGCCTGTGGCAAATACCGGTTCAATGATCTCGACCTGGGTGAGATCGATGGAATTCCAAGGATCTTAGATATGGGGCAGTGTAATGATTCTTACAGCGCGATCAAAGTTGCCCTTGCACTGGCAGAAGCTTTTAACTGTGATATCAACGAGCTTCCTCTGACTCTCGTTCTTTCATGGTATGAACAGAAGGCTGTCTGCATCCTTTTAACCCTGCTTGCCCTCGGTGTCAAAAACATCTATCTCGGCCCAACCCTTCCGGCATTCATGACAGAGACCGTTGTCCGTTTTCTGGTTGACACCTACAACCTGCAGCCGATCACGGCTCCTGAGCAGGATATGGATGCGATCCTCGGGCGCGGCTAAATAGTCAGCCGGCATCATCCCATTCCGGCAACAGCTTCATCACACGTTCCGGCAAACATCAGTGCTTTATCACACATTCTGGTAACCACCACAATAAGGGCAGCGGCTGGCATATCCGGTTGCTGCCTTATAAGAAGCACCGCAGTTCGAACATCGGACTGCGATCAGGTGAAGCTGTTCCGGATCGATCGGCTTGTTGTCCATCAGCTCTTCTTCTCTTCTGAGCCGTTCTCCACGGACAGAAGCAGGATCATAACTGTACTTACCATTGTATTCATAGATATCGATCGTCATTCCGATCGGGAACATGGAATCCGCTCCTCCACTGATCGAAGTCGGCAGGATCACTTCCCGCTCGATACCATAATTATCAAAATAATGCACCTTTACATTTAAAGGAAATCTGCCATTTACCATATAAGATGTATTTTTTACATAACCATAAATCTTCGCTGTATACTTTTCACCATGTACACGGATCATTTTCTTGTTATGGAGCATAACAAGGATCGTCACGATAAAACATAATCCAAGTACCACAAACATTAATGGAATTAATATAAATGCCCCGGGCTTACCAAATGCAAATAAAAAGATCAATGTCATAAAAAGCCCTATTCCTGCAAAACCCACTCCGACAATCATACATATCTTCTGTGCACTGTTCATATCCATCTGCCTCCCACATAATGATCATAACTATGATACTAGCATCTACCCATTTATAAGTCAAACAAATCCATGTATTATTGCGTATACAATTATCTGTTTTCACCTATGATATTCTTTATACCTGCATATGAAATTTTATAAGTTTGAATATGAAATTTTCACTTGCATTTTTACTAAAAGCTTAGTATAATGACCGACGTTGTAAAAATTGAAGAAAAAGCTTTGGTATAAAATTGGAAACGACACAAGTGTGCTCCTGATATTTCACCTCGTTTGCCGACGGATGAGCATATCACTTGATAACGAACAACACATGTGTCTTTTTTGTGCTTATTTTTAAGATATTTGCAGTTTTGGTTCTGCATTTATTCAGATTATTTATCAAAAAGGAGATTTATTTTATGCCAAAAACTTTATTTCAAAACATTGTTTTCACATTAATAATGTCTTTTCTTATGGTCTATGCCATGATCTGCTACAACATTTCCCTAAACACGGGTGGAATGTCAAACTCCGTTTTCTTAGCCGCCTTTCATGAGCTTATCATCATGTGGCCGGTTGCCTTTTTACTTGAATTCCTGTTTGTAGATAAGGCTGCACATGCTCTTGCATTCCGCTTCGTGAAGCCGGATGACCGCCCGATCATCATCACGCTTGCAATTTCTACCATGATCATCTGTATTATGTGTCCTTGCATGAGCCTTGTTGCCACTATTTTATTCAAGCATGCCGGTCGTCAGTTTGCAGCCGTGTGGCTCCAGACCACCTTCTTAAACTTCCCGGTAGCTTTCTTCTGGCAGCTTTTTTACTGCGGTCCATTTATCCGTCTTATCTTCCGCAAGCTTTTTCCAGAGAAATAAGTCTGCATAAACAATGGATTCGATTGATCCGGCAGGCTGGCACTCGAATCCATTATTTATATTATGAAATTAGAGAATCCCCTCCGACAGATGGTTATATGCGTAACGTTTTACCTGTATTTCTTATATGGTCATCAGACGTTTTCTAACTATGACATTTGCGAAGATTTCGTTGTGAGCTGCATATTGCCAGTAAATACGGGTGCCTGTTCGAGCTCAAAGAGCGAGTTGGCACAGGAGTATTTACGAATCAGGCATATGCAGCAAACAGAAATCATAGCAAGTCATAGTAAAAAACGGCTGACTGCCAGATAGGAAATACAGATAAAGCCCCATATGTATAACCATCTGTCGGAGGGGATTTACACATTACGACTGCCAGACCAGGTTACCGGATGGATCAAGAGCCTGAATCCGGTAGGTATGGGCTTTAAGGTCTGCGGACAGGCGGGCAAGATAACCATCCTTTTTCCAGGTGATATAAATACGGTTATACATCTGGTCCGCCGGTAGTTCTGCAAAATGCAAAGCATTTTCTGCCTGAGCAGAGATCTGCGCTGCAGGCTTTGTCCGGATTGTCATTTCCGCATCAAATCCAAATGCCGGAAATTCTTTCCGGAATTTCAACATTTCAAGCTGCTTTTTTACGACCTCCTTTTCAAGGCCTGACGCTATATCTTTTTGTGAAAGATTTGTCCGGTTGATCTCTTTATGTCCACCTGCACCCGCACGCTTCACTGCCTCATAATCATTAGATCCGGCAAACAGATCCAGATACCAGACCTGAGGTTTTCCGGGCATAAATATCTGCAATGCTCTGGCTAATAACAATGCCTGTTCATTTTCGCCAAGTGCATTATAATATGTCGTATTTACCTGATAATACATCTTTTTATTACCGTGAAGATCCTTTACAAAACCACCACGATCCACAAGCAGCCGGATCAGATCTTCAATCCTGTTGTCCGGCAACAATCCGGCAAGATCCAATACCGGTATTCCATCATGGCATCCAAGCATATTCACAGTATGAATATTCTCTTTTATCTGTTCTTTTGCCCACTGCTCCAGGTAAGAGCCATCGCCTCTGTAAAGAGCATCCAGGATCAATCCCGGAAGGAAAAAGTCATATGTCAGATATCCCTTTTCTGCTATCATCTTATACTTTTTCTCTTTATATCCGGCATGAATCTCCGGAAGAAGGCGGATTCCATATGGTTTTGCAAGCTTATGGATCTGTTCAAGGAATTCCCATGTCTCCGGTTCATTTAAGAAATTGGCGCGTCCCGGTGCTTTTGGGGCATATGCAAATGCATCCAGACGGATTATCTCCGCTCCGTAACCTGCCAGTTTTTTTATGGTTTCACGGTAAAAGTCCCAAACCTTTTCTGATTTAATATTGAGGTCCATTTGTCCTAAATATCTGGTATGATAATCATCAGTATCCCGAATCTCCTGATAAAACGTATTCCAGTATGGAATCCGACTGCCATCTGCCATTTCCACCATCAACAGAGGCAATCCCGGTTTGCGGAAGAACATTGGATCCAGATACTTCTGTTCCGGTTGTATATAGCCGTCTTCTGTCATTTCTCCACAGTTTTCCCAGAATGTATTCCAGTTAATAAAAAAGTCACGATATTCCGATCGACTGCCATTCTCCAACAGATCCTGAAACTGTGGCGACTGTACAGACGCATGGTTTAACACAAAATCCAGCTTCAGATCTATATTCTGTCTACCCAACCGTAATAGTGCCTTTTCAGAATGAAATGTCTCCTCAAGATCATAGTCGATTACAGAAAAACCACGATCCAGATCAGAATGGTAAATACTCGGTAGTATATACATTGAGGAAAATGCATCTGCAAATCCATTTTTTTCAAATAAATCCGCAACAGCTTCCAGATCTCCGCCAAGACTGTCCGGATACAGATTCAGCATTGGACCATTTTCAATTTTATTTATATCTGTCATATTTGTTTCTTCTATCTCTGTTTTCCTCATATTCTATAACCTCCTGTTCACTTACTATTCCGTATAAATCCTGCCATGCATATCCTGAATGATATCTGCCCGATCCAGTCCATCATTAATCTTTTTCTGCTCAATTCTTAATACTCTGGCTACAAAGGGACTGTCAATGGCAGTGTCACGATTCCTCTTCTTTCGGTTTTCAAGTGTTTCTTCCGGCGTACTGATCAATACAACAGATACATCCACCCCCTGCAGGTATGCACTGTTTCCATGTGTCCATTCAAGGATCAGAATATCTGTATCTGATACATCCCTGCGATCATACCAGATATCATCCGGGGTTCTTCCCATATGACGTAGCAGCAGTTGTGAGGTTCCTCCATGAAACTGCATGAGAAGATTCGATATAGCTTCATAATCCAGTTCCTGATCCGTACCCAGATAGTCTGTAAGAGCCTTGTCTCCATACTTCTGATATATGGATAACCACTGCATGTCCTCCTGTTCTTCTGCATCCCTTCCGGCTTTTTGAAGCTCTAATAGTTTTTCTTTTACTTTATCTGTATATAGCCTTTCAGTTATAAGTCCATTTAACCCGGACATACGAAATCTCGCAATTCGTTCTGCATCATTATACATGGGAATCCGATGCGGATAATTGTCCCCGCTTATAATAAGTGATTTCTTTCCCTGTTTTTCAAACATATTTTGAAGTAAGAAAGCCATTCCGGTCTTACCAACACCAGAACCTCCGGATACCGATATGACTGTTTTTTTCTCTTTTCTTTCTTCTGTTTTTTTCCGGATCAACGGAAATAATCGTTCTGCGTTTTTGATCTGTTCCTGCGCCAGATCCGATACTGTAATTTCTTTCGTATCCATCTGTCCGTCACCTCATTTCTGATCATCTTATATATCTTTTACTCTATTGTTCTTGCCAAACTCCCCGATCTCTGCAAACAGAAACCGGGGAGTCCTATTTATTTATTTATTTATTCTTATTCTACTGCATCAAGCAGGATCTGATAGCTTGGATAATTACCGGATACTATCGTAAACGGCATACCGAGCTCCATCAAAGCAGCTCCTGAATAAACAGTACCTGTTTTCTTATCCCGATAGGAACGTTCCGGTGCAAGCCCTCTCAATCGAATATAAAATACAGGATGATTACCATGTGTATTTAATAAAACAGCACCTACAACTGCATGTTTTTTTTCTTCATCGACAGACATCCATGCTCCATATTCCGCCTCAAACGGATTACTTAATCTGTAATAATCCCCTTTTAAAATAACCGGTGCTGCTTCATGATAGGTTTTGATCTGTTCACGGACTGCCGTCTTATCTTCCTCAGATAACTTTCCAAGATCCAGTTCATATCCGAATGCACCTGTCATGGCAACCACACCTCTGGTCTTCATGTCCGTCACTCTGCCGGTCTGATGATTCGGCACCGCAGATACGTGGGCTCCCATCGTTGATAAAGGATAAGCAAACGATGTACCATACTGGATACGGATACGATCAACTGCATCTGTATTATCACTGCACCATATCTGTGGTGTATAATACAACATACCCATATCAAACCTTCCACCACCGCCGGAGCAGCCTTCCCATAACATATCCGGAAATGCCTGCGTCAGGCGTTCCAGCAGGTCATATACACCAAGCATATAGTCATACATTACATTTCCCTGCCATACCATACTGTCGGAATATATATCACATAAGCTTCGATTCATATCCCATTTCACATAATTGATATCGCCCTGCCTGAGGACAGCTGCAATCTGTTCATAGATATGATCCACCACCTCCGGATTTGCAAAATCAAGTACAAGCTGATTTCTGCCGTGTACCGGATGTTTACCGGGAACCTGAATTGCCCACTCCGGATGTTTTCTGTAAAGATCACTGTTTTCTGAAACCATCTCCGGCTCTATCCAGATACCAAACTGAACACCTTTGTCATGAACCCGTTTTGTCAGCTCCGTAAGAGAACAGCCCAGCTTATCTTCATTTACAATCCAGTCACCAAGGGATGAATTATCATCATCTCTTGTGCCAAACCAGCCATCATCCATGACCAGAAGCTCCACTCCGAGTGCTGCAGCCTGCTCCGCAAGATTAACGATCGCTTCGCCATTAAAATCAAAATAACAGGCTTCCCAGCTATTTACAAGAACCGGACGGATCTGATCTTTATATTTTCCGCGACAGATATGCTCTCTCACCAAATGATGCATCTGATTGGATAGCTGTTCCATTCCATACGCTGAATATGACAGAACTGCTTCCGGGGCGTAAAATGTCTGCTCCGGCTTTAGTTGATAGGAAAAGAAATCCTCCTGAAGACCCATAACCAGACGGATCTGATCAAACTGATCTAATTCTACGCTTCCTTCAAAGCTTCCACTGTACACCAGTGATACACCATAACAGGCTCCGGCGGTCTCTGTTGTGCCATGTTCCGCAAGGATCATATATGGATTATACTGATGTCCGGACGTACCACGATTACTTCCGATCACCTGTCTGCCATGTGTTACCTGTGTTCGCTGCATATTCCGTTCCATTGCATGCCGTCCATAAAATGTCAGTACATCATAATCTCCATACAAAAGATCAAGACATGCACTGGAAAGCTTCTCCAGATAGATTTCATTCTTTCCGACATTTGTAACTTTTACACTTCTGGTTATTACATCGCAGTCAGGTAATACGCCATATAATAATGTTACCTCTACACCGACTCTTTCGTCCTTCAGATATATGCACAGAGTCTGTGCAGCTTCAGAATGTGCTGCCGGAAGTCCCGGGAGATCATACTTACCATCCTGAATCTGATATCCTGTATAGCGAAGATCAAGTGCCATACAGCCATTTGCTTCACGGATCTTTCCTGCCGTTGTTCTGTAATCACCGGTTCCAAGAACAGGGAATTCCTGAGGAAGTGCATCTAGGGAATAAGTACGATCGTTTCCAAGATCATATGGATTTCCTGAAAAACCTCGATCATAGTAAGTCAGTATATAATCCATTTCCGAATCCAAGCGTTTTCCGTAATACAGATGAAGCAAATAATCATGTGTATCGGCCATCATCTGATAAGTGGTATGTTCCGTATGGAGAGAAAATATTCTTTTCTCTTTGTTATATATAATAGCCATAAATTAAGTCTCCTTTTATTTTACTGCTCCGTTTGCCACACCTGATATGATCTGTTTCTGACAAATAATATAGAAGATCAGAATCGGAAGTAACGCTAACAGATAAGATGCAAAGGCCAGATTGTAATTTGTTCCAAACTGAGTCTGGAAATTCAACTGCGCAAGCGGAAGTGTATTCTGATCACCGGACATAATTACAAGCGGTGTCATAACGTCATTCCATGTACCAAGGGCTGTAAGGATCGCAACCGTTGCATGCATTGGTTTCATATTCGGGAAGATGATCTTCCAGTAAGTCGTCCATGTAGTGGCTCCGTCAACACAGGCTGCCTCTTCCAGTTCAAGCGGAAGATTATTCAGATATCCTGCATATAACATTGTGTTCATCGGAAGATAAAATACTGTATAAAGTAATACCACACCAATCATATTTGCTAATCCCATTTTTGCTGTCTGTTTTACAAGCGGCATCATCAAAATAGCAAATGGCACGAACATACCACTGACAAGATAAAGATAAATTCCATTATAGATCCGATTCTTTTTCTTGCTTCGTCCAAGTACATAACCGATCAGGGAATGTATTACGATCGATAATGCGATAGTTGCCAGTGTGATAAATAAACTGTTACCGAGAGAATGCCAGAAATCTGTTACCTCCATAGCTTCCTTAAAATTACTCAGACTCCAGTGCTGTGGAAGAGATAAGATTCCATGGATATCATTTGTCATCTCAGACGGCTGCTTAAATGCGATCATAACCGTCATATATAATGGGAACAGGATGGTTACAAGACCAAGGATCAACAGAATCGTAACCCCGATATTATATCGTTCTTTTCCTGTCTTAATCCCCTTTTCTTTATATTCTTTTCTGATCTGTCTCTGCGATTTTTTCATAACTGTTCCTCCTTCTTACCCAGGAAACGCATCTGTAATACAGATATCACTACGATTACTATAAAGAATACGACTGCATTTGCACTCTGGAATCCAAACTGTCCGCCACTCATACCATTGTTGTAGATCAGGTAGGAAATGGATTCTGTGCTCTGCGCAGGACCACCCTTTGTCAACGACATGATCTGGTCAAATACCATCAGGAAGTTCTTCATACAAAGGACTACATTAATTGTAAAAAACGGAAGGATCAGTGGGAATGTCAGATAACGGAATTTTGCAAATCCGGTTGCACCATCTAAAGATCCTGCTTCGTATACATCTTCCGGAACTGTCTGAAGACCGGATATATAAATGATCGTATTCATTGCGATCGACTGCCATGCACATACTACTGCGATTGCAAGCCAGGCCGTTTTAGAACTTGCCAGCATACTGTTTCCCTCAAAACCAAGCATGATTGCAATCTGTGGCAGAATATAAGTAAAGAAATAGTTAAAAATATAACCAACAACCAGACCGCCTAAGATATTTGGCAGGAAATACAGTCCACGAAGACCGCTCTTAAAACGTATCTTGCTGTTTAATGCCATCGCAAGGATCAGGCTGACAACATTTACGATGATCGTTGTTACTATAGCCAGCTTAAATGTAAACAGATAGGATGAACCAACTCTGGCATCATGAAAAAGATCAATATAGTTTCGAAAACCAACCCACTCATAGCTGCCATACCCACGGAAATTGGTAAAGCTGTAAATCGCACCCTGAATCAAAGGCAATGTGTTGAATGTAAAGAACAATGCTACGATAGGAATTGTGATCAACATAAATGTTCTGGATTTCCCGGACATTTTCTTTTTCTTTTTAGCAAACTTCATATCTTCTGTCTTTTTTGTATCCATTTCTATTCCTCCTCTCCGGAATGCTCCTGCTCATATTTGCGAACCTTTGTGATCAGGTCACGATTGTACCGTTTCCATTCCGTATCAAATTTCTTCAAAAACGCTTCTGTATCTCCATCTAACAGATAAGTCTGAATCAATGCATCTACTGCCATCTCAGATGGATAAAAATGATCCTGATAATCCGTCACGATTCCGTTGTCCAGATATTCCCGCATACCGTCTAACATAGATGCAAGCTTGAAATCACCTTTCTTACAAGGTACTGCGTTCTGATTGTCTATATAGTCCTGTACATTTTCATCCTCTAACAGGAAACGGAGGACTTCATAGGCTGCTTCCTTATTCGGACAGTCTTCCATCACGCAGAACTGAAGATCTACACCGGATGTCAGAACCATGTCATCCTTATTGTTAGAAGCCGGGAATACAAATGAATCAATATTGATATCCGGATTTACTGACTGGATCTGTGGTACAGCATAGCTTCCGATCATATACATTGCTGACTCACCTTTTGCAAATGCTGTACAAGCATCATTATAAGAATATGCAACCGGATTGGCTTCTCCATACTGAAGCAGGGTTTTCATTTCTTCCGCAACCTGAACATACTGATTGGAAAATGTCGTTTCTCCCTTATTAACATCCTTACATACAGTCGAAGATGTCAATGAAGCTACTGCACTGTTCCATGGAGAAAGACAGGTCCATGTATCCTTGTAGCCCATATAAAACGGAAGAATTCCTTCTGCTTCAATCTCATCGCATAATGCAAGAAGCTCATCCCATGTTTCCGGAATCGTCCATCCATGCTCCTCAAACATATCCCGGTTGTACAGGATACCGGCAGCATTTGCCACATATGGAACACTGTATGTTCCTTCTGTTGGAATAAATTTCAGATTCTCACAGATCGTCAGATAATTTTCCTTTATATCTGCCAGTCCATCAAAATCAGAAATATCCATCAACATATCGGCATCAATAAAATTCGAATAATTGATGTCACCGCCAATACCAATGATATCCGGATTATCTTCACGAACAAATCTGGTCTTCAACACCGTCATTGCATCGTTCGGCGAACTGATCTTCAATTCAATATCATCATGACTGGCATTAAACCGTTCCTCAACTTCTTCAAAATAAGAGGTTGCTTCCGGCTTGTACTGTACCAGTTCGATCACTGTTTTTCCGTCTTTATTATTCTTGCCACACCCCGCCAGTAAGCAGAAACCAGTCATCATTGTAAGTACAAATAATAGTTTTTTCCCTTTTAGCATAAATACATTTCTCCCTTCTTTTATAATATGCTTTTTTAAGTTATTTTCATTCTAACATATCATAATGCTTGTTAAAATATCGTAATAATTCCATTTTTATACCAAAATGCATTATTTTTGTCTCACTATTGCATTTATCTAGCATTTTGGTATATAGTAGAAAACAGTAGAGTTTATATTGTGTATTTGTTCTAATTTTGGGAGGTTTTTTTATGCATGAATACCTTTTTTCTATATTTCCAAATGAGAAATTTATAGATCTTGGACTATACCAGTACGGATGGGAACGCTGTGCACCGGCCCATCAGTTCGGTCCGGCTGCCAGAACCCACTATCTATTTCATTATGTCATCTCCGGAACCGGACTTTTAATGGCACAGGACAAAAAAGGAGAGACTAGAAATTATTCGATCAAAAGCGGACAGGGCTTTCTTCTGTATCCGGGACAGATCAGCACCTATATCGCAGATGAGACAAACCCATGGGAATATACCTGGCTGGAATTTGATGGATTACGGGTAAAAGAAGCACTGGACATTGCCGGTTTTTCAAAAGACCAGCCCATCTATCATGCTACCTCAAAGGAATACCGGGAAATCATGATGAACGAAATGCTCTATATTGCCAATCACCCAAACGAACCGCCATTTCACCTGATCGGTCATTCCTACCTTTTTCTGGATGCACTCACCCGTTCCACCGCCTCTACCCAGATGATAAAAACCGGTAAAATGAGCGATTACTATATAAAAGAAGCAATCAACTTCGTAGAGCAGAATTTTCCTTATGACATCTCTATCGAAGATATAGCTGCCTGTTGCGGCATCAACCGCAGCTATCTGGGAAAGATATTTCATGATTCCATTGGCAAAACGCCACAGGAATTCCTGATAAACTATCGGATGTCCAAAGCAACAGAGCTGCTGAAAATGACTAAATTATCAATTGCAGATATAGGAAATGCAGTCGGCTATCCAAACCAACTGCATTTCTCAAGAGCTTTTAAAAATATATATGGTGTCTCCCCCAAAAACTGGCGGGACCAGAATCACTAATATAAAAAATCCCCTCTTAAACTTCCCGGTTGCTTTCTTCTGGCAGCTTTTACTACGGTCCATTTCTCCGACTGATCTTCCGCATGCTTTTTCTGAAATAATAAACGCTGGATTTACTTAACTATATTGTCAAATAAATCCAGCCTCTTTCTTATATCACTTTATTATTTAAATATAGTATAAACTGTTTTCTTTCCCCCCTTTTCTATATTCAACTCCAAATCCTTATATAATCCAGTTCCACCAATAACATATGACCAATATATTTTTCTATCATTATATAAATATATGCCACCAATACTATTATTTTCATCTTCTAGATTTTTTTCAAAATGAAACATATTAGTTACAATCACTGCATTATCATATTGCCTAATTTTGTTTTTTCCCATATCATATACATATTGATTTTTTCCCGATAAAATATATAATTTTCTTCCATTCTGCTCTGCATACACCTGTATAGCATTTTCTCCTTGTATCTGTGAAACCAATCCCATCTCTGAAAAAGTTATATATCTATATATATTAGAATTTTGAATATCATATATATATATTCCATGGTAATCATAAAACTCTACATAGTTATCATCTGCATATATAAATTTAGGCAAATCACTTCCTATTATATTCTCTCCTATCTGCTGCATCTCTTCTTTATAATTTTCCAACTGATAAAAACATGCCCCAGTTACCAATATAGCACAGCAACAAACCAATATTAAAATAGTAATTTTCTTAGATTTTTTTTGTTAATTCCTATATCTTTCACCCTCTTTTTTATAGCTTTTTTTGAAAAACCAAGTATATATTTAAATGAATCTCTTTCATAGGTTCCACTATAAAATTGAATCAGTGAATAGGCATACTTTTTTCTTTCATTCAATGTTGCATTTCTCAATGCTTGTTCATCACATGCACATTCTATATCTTGAAGCATCACAATATACACTATCCACGCCAAAGGATTATACCAATTTAACATCAATGCTATATAATATAAAAAAACAACCAAATAATCTCGCCGTTGAATATGTGTCTGCTCATGACATATTATTACTTTTTTTATGTCATCAGGTAAATTGTTTGGCAGATAAATACATGGTTTCAGTAAGCCTATTACACATGCTCCTGTAGAGTCTTTCCATTCTCTGACATTGTTATAATTTTCTAATAATCTAGCCCCTCTTCCTTTTTTATAAACCAATATACACTGTATTATGTAATAAAATCCCATGATTCCTATTCCTATGTACCATATACATTCACTTTTTCTTACATAACGATCATTACTATTTTTATTGCTTAATTCATTATTTTCCTAATCTACATTTAAATTATCTGTAGTAGATTTGATGTCTATTGTTCTGCTCTCATGATTTACTACTTCATAAACTGGATCACTCACTCCCCAGTCAGTTTCTAAAGATACTGGAAAAAGCAATCTAAATAATAAAATTATCCAAATGAAACAAATTTGTACATTAGATTTTTTACGAAACAACCATCTTATTAACAAAAATATCACTATGATAATTGTTGTTGAAAGAAACGAGCCAACATAAAATCGAAAAATATCAGTCATCCAAATTCTCCTTATATTCAGCAATTATGTGTTCTAATTCATCTATATCTTCTTTACTAAGTTTTTTTTCATGTGCAAAAGCAACAAAAAAATCCGGCAATGAATTTTTAAAATATTTTTTTATCACTTTTCTTTTTTCTTGATTTTCATATTCTTTTTTTGAAACTAATATTTGAAGTACTGTAGAATCGTTTTTAATCATACCTTTTTTTTCTAGCTTTTTTAACATCGTATAAGTTGTTGATTTTTTCCATGCAAACTTAGTCATACATATATTAACTAACTCCATAGATGTTAAATTTTGTTTTTCCCAGATTACTACCATCAATCTATACTCCATTTCCGTTAATGTTTCCATTATCTTCCTCCAGTCTATATTATATAGACCAGTCTACATCACATAGACCGTCATGTCAATTATAAAACAAAAAAACATCTATCCTTTTCCATGATAATTCTTTAGCTATTAATTATGTAATATTACTATAGCTAAACAACTATTTATAATAAAAAAGATACATGTTTTTTCCTTACTAATTATAAGTTCCACCTACGCCGGATCCGGCATTGAAGCCAAATAACGCACAGCAAATCAAGTCGATGATAAAGGCTGTGCTTAAGACAGCGCAGATCAGGATCTGTGTTTTCCGGCTCTTCTTATGCATAAAGCGGCCGAGCTTCGGCGCCGCGATATAGACACCGAACAGACTTCCGATGCCAAATGCAAGTAAGCCGACCAGACAGATCCTTCCATTTAAATTCAGGAAGAATTTCTTATAATTCCAGTAGTGGGAATTAAAGAAGAAATCCAGGATCCAGCTTGCGATATATTCGAGCACGCCACAGATACCCATAGACATCAAGAATAATTTCAATTTATCTGCCTTAAACCGGTCTAACAGGAAGATGATAACGACACCTCCGACACCATAGATTGGAAGCCACGGTCCATACATTGTTCCACGATTTACAAGCTCATGATCTCTGACGATATGGAGCATAACCTCCCACACCCAGCCGACAAAACAGAATGAGAAGAAGAAAAAGATGAAATCCGTCAACCGGTATTCACTCTTGATCTTGATTCCCTTTGGTACTTCTACTGCTGCATCCTGCAAGAGATATACCGGCACAGCAGTTTCTATACCTTTACAGTATGGTGCTCCGTCAAATGCACGCTCAACAAATGCTTCACTGTCTATTCTCTTTCTAAGATGAAAATACATCTCCACGTCGATCTCTACATCAAACGGTACTGCTACTAACAGACCGGCAATCGGAACAAGCTTTAACAGCATAACAGGAATGCATGACAGATCTGTTACGAACATCTTCCATTTGTATCCATTTGTCATTTCTTTGGATAAAGCTTTTGCCTCTTTCCAGCTAAGTGTCTGATTCTCTGCGACCAGATACGGAATCATCCGGTACTGATAGAATTTGTATATACCACCGACGATCGTAAGATTCCATAAGAACAGAACCACCTTATATACGAACATCGTCCAGATCAATCTCAATAAATGTTTAAAATGAAATGGTGCAAACATACGGTTGATTGATACTTTATCACTGTACCGGCACTCCATCGCATACCGATTCTTTCCAACGATGGCTGCACTCTGAATAAAGAAATGCACGATCATCATAATAAATGCGGATAATAGAAGTGCAATGATCACTTCTCCGGTATTACGTTCCAGATAGGCGGCATTTGCGCCTAACAGCTTAATGATCCATGTCTGACTCTTGGAAGCAACATCGATCAGTCCGATCACAAAATCCGAATGTATAAACGGAACATCCTTTACAATCGGTGTATTTACAGCATAGTCTTTTAAGATTTCCACGTTACTTGCTACATGCGAAGTATCCAGTCCGATTGCCTTGTCAATCCCATTTACAAATGTCGACTGTGCAAATTCATCGACACCTAAAAATGCAAAGATGAAGCAGACTGCAACCAGTGCAAGCCACGCCATCGTTCCACGCTTAAACACCGTGTTCCACGCGCCTTTTCTCAGTTCTTTTCGATTCCAGTTCATATTCTTATGCTCTCCTCCAGCTCTGCTTACTGTATAATCTCATACTGTAACAGCTCGTAGTGCAGCTTCGTTCCCTCTGCGATCCCATTCGGCAGCAAGGCTCTTGCAACCAGCTTATCTTCTTCGGAACCATCCAGATTCTGCAGATGCGCATATTCTCCATCAATCTGTTTTACAATATAATCACATACTAACATTTCCATATCTCCTATCAAAAGCGTTAGCCTGATTATACTATCTCTTTCGACAAAATTCTATCTTTATATGCAATTTGAAATTTACAAAAAACTTCGCAATCAAAATAAACTGCCTGTATGCATACATTTAATCATTAGACAAATATATCCACCCGGAAAAGAATTCAATGCATTTTTCGTTATAAGATACACATTGTCAACAAATGCGGGTGTATGTCTGAGCCCAAAGGGCGAGTTCACACAGGAGCATTTGTGAATCAGACATGTGTATCGAATAGAAAATGCATTGATATTTTCAGAGTGGATATATCTGTCTAATGTTATACTGCTTATAAACAGTTTATTTTGATTGCGAAATTTTTGCTACTTGCCAAAATGGAATAAGCCCTTTTTCTCATATGGCTCACTGGTTGCGGAAAGCATCTCATAACCGATATCCTTGATTGCCTTCTTTGCAGCCTCAGTATCGATATTGTCCTCGCTGATGATCACCGTTTCCCCGCTCTTGGCAGAAGAAGTTACCTTTTTTACCTTGAAATTCTTACGGATCACATCATTCATGTGGGCTTCGCACATACCACACATCATTCCATCAATTTTTAAAGTTGTCTTTATCATCTCAATTCCTTCTTTCGTATTTATTATGTCGCATTTAATATATACCCCACAGGGGTATATGTCAATTCTGTTTCTATTATATTGAGAATTAATTATCGCTTAATCGGATATTACTTCACAAATCACTTTTTGAAAAATCATGCTGTATAAAAAGGAAAAACCGGCAGTCCCTAATCTGCCGGTCATCACCGATATCCCCACATCGGTCTCACGCTCTTTTCTTTATACTAAATTCCCAAATGCACTGATCTATTATCGATCATAGTTAAATTATATCACCCTGCACCACTTTTTGTACACTAACCAAACGGATAGTATTTGCCATTTATTTCATTTATTTTTATCTTTTTTACCTCTTCTTATCGAATCAAACATACACGCACTGTCCAATTTGCGGGTTGTATTTTTATATAGTTCTGATTAAAATATAAAAAAAGAAAGGAGCTTCCCATGACAATTCAGGATTTTGTTTCTCTTTCCGGCGAGATATTGACACAATATTATGACAACAACATTACACCATTTCTCGATGCATGCCATGAAGATGTTCTGTGGATCGGTCCTGCCGAAAAACAGGTGATCCGCACAAAAAAAGTACTGGTCAACACATTTCTGTCTGAACAGCACGAATTAAAATTTGTTCTTCATGATCTGGTTATTACTCCTCTTGCTACGACCAGCAACCGGGTAGTTGAGATCATTATGTTCTTTATGGTTGATACGATATGGCCTGATAACAGCATGAATCGGGTTAATCAGAGGATTCATCTGTCCTGGATCATGAACAACGGAGTTCCTCAGATTCGGCTCTGCCATATCTCAAATGCTATCTCTTACGATGAACGAGATACCATCTATCCGGTGCATTACGATTCCAAATTCCGCGGAATGCCACTTGCCGGCGTATCCCGCTCGGAACGTTTGTCGTTTAAGGGTACAGATAAATCTCTGCTTTTTCTGAATCGGAATCAGATCCTGTACATAGAATCCCATGGCAGACACTCCAATATCCATACAACCTCCAATTCCTACGAGATTACAGAAAGTCTGCTTTCTCTGGAAAAACGCTTCCCGGATTATTTCCAGCGTTGCCACCAGAGTTATTTGATCAATCCTGATTTCGCATCATCAATTGAACGTTTTAAACTTACAATGTCCGATGGCTTTGTAATCCCAATCCCGGAAAAGAAATATACTCAGGTAAAACGTCTGCTTCTGGATTTTATTAACACCCAGTCATCAGACACCGGAATATAAAAGATCTTTAAACGGTGCAAATGCTGATGGAATCGCAATCTCTTGCTTCAGCTCTTCTAATGTAACCCAACGAAGATCTTCCGCCTGCTGTTCCATACATTCCATATAAAAGGCTTTCATATGCCATTCTACATGGGAAAAAATATGTGTATATGTTGTCTCCATCCAGATTTCTTTTGGGTGGAGATTTTTTGACGTTACATACGAAAGGATATCCTGTGTGCTGTAGCTTCCGGGAAGATTCGGGAATTCCCACAATCCATGTAACAACCCTTTCTCTGTCCGTTTCCGAATCGCAACCTTATCTTCATACCGAAGCATCAGCACCGCTTTTTCTTCCACCTTCCGTTTCTTCTTTGCTTCACGAACCGGATACTGCTGCCAGGAATCATGCTTATGAGCTTTACACAATTCCTGTAGTGGACACACCTCACATTTTGGCGCACCATTTGGCAGACAGATTGTTGCTCCAACCTCCATCAGACTCTGTGTCAGCATATCGCAATGTCCATACCGGTACACCTGTAGAAGCTCCTCCCGGATTTTCTTCTTTACTGCCTGCTTGTCGATATTTGACGGATCTTCCATCACTCTGGTATATACCCGGAGAACATTTCCATCCACCGCAGGTGTCGGCAGATCAAAGCAGATCGAGCCGATTGCTCCCGCCGTATATTCTCCGATTCCCGGCAGACTCAGGATCTCATCATATTCTACAGGGAATTTCCCCTGCCATTCTATCATCACTTCTTCTGCTGCCTTTTTCAGATTTCTTGCACGGTTATAATATCCAAGTCCTTCCCAAAGTTTCATCAGGCGGTCATCATCTACCTCTGCCAGCGCCTCGATCGTCGGAAGCTCCTGCAAAAATCTTCTGTAATATTCTTTTACTGCTTCCACTCTCGTCTGCTGCAGCATGATCTCTGACAACCATACATGATACGGCTCTTTATCTTTTCTCCATGGAAGATCTCTGGCATGCTCCGGATACCATGCGATCAGATTGTCCGCGATCTGCTTATATACATTCTGCATAAACTCATTCCATCCTGTTGCGTTTTTGTATTTTATTTCTATCATTCTATCACAATATCCTGCAAAACAGCATTACCATTTTCTTCCCGTTTCCATTTATTTGCTGCCATCGGATATTGCTCCTCTCGATGTTTTTATTTTTCCAACAATTCTACCGTTTTTACCACATATGCAAATGCTTCTGCATTAAACTTTCGTAATTTTGAGAGCTTCGAATAGTTTGATTTACCTATATTACAATCCAGATATAAATTACAGTCTATAACTTTTTCAAAATTTGATTTTCGCAAAATACAAGCAGCAAGATACATTGTTTTACAGGCAGATTGCACCGCCTTCTCAGCAGAATATCTTTCATCATATATATGTGTGGAAATACTTTTTATTCCTGCCAGATACATTGGATATTCATTACCGATCTGTCCTCTGCCAGCAATACAGGCAGCAGTATCTATTGTATCCATTAATACCTCATTTGCCGATATATCTAACCCTCTATAATTTATCTCCGTTTCAACGATAGCCATATAAGAATTATAAACATCTTCAAAATCATCAAATACATCGATCAACGCAGCTACATCATACATTTGTTTGATTATCTCAAGTTCTTTTCCTATTCCCAATGGTATACCCGTCGTATGTGGCGCAAATGCTGTTAATTTATCACCCAGAATACAATCTACCGATGGCAATACAACTTCTAAATCTTCCCCCTGTGTATTTAAAAGATCATTTTTAATAGGTTTACTTACAATCCTTGCATAATGATTCTCTTCAAAGAGGATATCTAAAAGTATATAAAACAAAGTATCATTTTTCACCGGAGATTTATAATAAAATTTATAGTGTTTCTTTGCGATACCATTTTTTCCAATTCTCTCCTGTTGCACGACTTTCTCAAAAGGAAAGACATCTTTTACTTTCTTCAAATAACTTTCCACATCCGTTCCTTGTGGAACGATTATATCAACATCTGTCGATAATCTTCTTGGATGTTCAAGTAACAACATTAAACTGGTTCCACCCTTAAATATAAACGGCATCTTTACCTTGCAAAGAGCCTCCAGCAAACCAAACGCATAGATGCTTCTCTCTAAAATAAAAGTATCCGTATTTTTATTTTTTCTCAATTCATTTATATGTTCTAATGTATAATTATCCTTTGTAAGCATCCAATCTCCTATACAATCAGTTGTATGTTCGTGTTATCTTTTATAAAATCCCGAATTTCAATTTCTTTATTACGCCTCCGTGCATATCGAAATAACTTTGTTTCATCAATTTTGTACATGGAAAACATATTTTCCAAGGCCTGTGGATAATCAGAAAATGAAAGCATCTGCTTCAATTTTTTATTGGCAAACAAATCAACTACCAGCTTTTCCAGTGAAAGACCATACGCCGAACTTTCCCCTTTCGGAGACTCACTGACAAGACGATCTAGCAATATTGTTTCATATGTTGCATAACGCAATACATCTTCTACACTTGGCTTAAAAAGAATCTTTTTATTTTCAACTATTAACTGATCAAACACAAATTCACATCCTGTATGTTCAACTTCTAAAAAAATATAATTATATCCTACCTGATGATTAAAAAATTCATTCAACCATCGAAGTTCCCATATTCTATAATCCACCAATGGAAATTTCTGCTCCATCTCATCTATTATTTTTTTTGATCTGTCTGTATAGATATTTGTATATTTTTTCAGATGTTCTCCTGATGTACACTTCTTGTATTTATCACGACCAACTCTTTCTATCTCTGACATTCGAATCCAATATTCTATTAATCGCTTCATCTGTCCTTCACGAAACTCCGGTTGTACCTCAATCACAAGCTGCATCAATTCTTTTCTTGATATTATTCCATCAGGTATTCTTATCAATAAATCCATATTTTTCATTCTTCCATACAATCCAATCTGTAATTGGAATCCTCCTTTCCTCTTTTTCTAACCGTTTCATTGTCTCGTTCGGCAAATTTTTATTTTTTTGCCGATATAGTCATTAATAGGATAACATCTTTTATAATAAAAGGCAATGACCAGAGCGGCAAATTTTTATTTTTTTGCCGTTCCGGTCATTTTGATAAGAATAATAATTATACACTTAAAATCTTCTTCCGCCCATGCCACACATAGGCTTTTCTTCTGTCTCCGGTGTTTCTACTACATAATTTGTGCGAAATGCAGCATTTACTTCTGCAATTTCTTTCTTGCCATCAATGTAATCTCTGAAATATTCCATCAAATTCATACCGGAATTCTCACAGCCTTCTTCTTCCTCCCACTGTTTTACAAGTGCAATTCGTTCTGATTTTGTTGTGTCTTTAATTAATGTACTTTTCATCTGAAATTACCTTCCTTTTTTCTTTTTTTCCGGGATCTCGATTCCTCTTGCTTCTAACAGTTCCTTCAATGACTGTGGCTCATAATTCATATACGGTTGCATACAACCGACATTGATCGCCAGGAAATCCTGGTCTTCCTCATGAAGATCCTTGCGTTCATTCAGCCGCTTTATGCAGTCCTGAAAAAACACATCCTCCGGGGATCGGTGTGTATGCCCATACAACAGGATATTCCCTCTATGCTGACCATTCCAGAACAGGATTGGATAATGACAAAGCACCAGCTTATATGCATTTCCTCGAATGTTGTCTGTAATCTCTTTGTAATTACAAACCTCCTCAAATAACTGCCGGAGCCTGTAATCTGACAGATCATCATGGTTCCCATGCACAAGAATCTTATGTCCTTTTAACTGCGCAACGAGTGCAATCAATTCTTCACTTTTTCCCCGCTTACTGAGGTCGCCAAGGATATAGACCGTATCACCATTTGTCACCTTCCGGTTCCATCTGGCAAGCATATCGGTATGCATTTCTTCCAGTGTCTTATAATCTCTCTCATCATATCCGCTTCCGCTGCCTGCAAGCTGACTGGCACAGCAGAAATGCAGATCGCTGATATAATAATTCATTCCGTGTTTTCACCTCGCAATGTCCTTATGACATTTTTCCTCTCACCAGTTTACATTCTACCAAATAGGTATATCAATTCATCCAGTGGATCTGTTCTCCCTGAACCAGTGGATATCTAAAAAGCTCGGAACCGTCCAGATCACAATGGTGCATATCCACACCTGTGATCTGGTGGTTGTCGTATGTTGTATAATAATAAATTCCTTTATCTGCATTACAGCAGGAAGTATAGAGTGTGATCTCATATTTGCCATCTGCCACTTCACAGCATCCACGCTGCTGATCGACCGATCCGAGAATATGGAAGAACTGGCTGATACTCTCTGCCTCGCTGTCACCGGATTTCGAATTCATTTTTGTAAATGCGACCTTCGCAAATCGTGACGCTGACGACAGATCACCCGGCAAACCAAGTGCACCCATGCCCCTGCTGTAAGACTGTAACTGCAGCTGCTCTGCGAAAGTATTTTCCGGCTGCTTCGGAGATAAGCCCTGATAATTATTCAATAAAAACATCTGTGTCTCAAATGGTGGATTGTTCGTGAGAACTCCGACCGGATTCTCATGTATATGCATTCCATCCGCCATACACTCAACTGTGATCGCAGCATTTCGATCTGCTATGATCCAGTGTAACTGTGCCGATGGAAGCTGTTCGCTGAAAGGTGTTCCGACCAGATTCATCCGGTCAAGCAATGCCCGTACCTCGTCCAGATCCGCACACTGTCCAAGTATCCACGGGATAAATTCAAACTGTGCAACATTATCCCTACCAGCTTCTACTGCCTGATAAACTGCATTTCCAACAAAATTAAGTCCCGCCATACCAACACCCTTTTCATTGATCGCATCATAATAAAGCGGATATCCACCTGCCACATGCGCCATGCCAATGATCGCATAATGAGAATACCTCTTTCCCATATGACGAAACTCAAACGGGAACTTTCTCGGTGTCACCGTAATCTCATCCCCATAAGAAAATTCATAATCTAACGTTCTGCCAAAATAAAAATCCTTCGTTTTATACGTCGCTGCTGTACACATCTATAACCATCATCCTTTCCTGTTTTCTCAATTTTGCAATCTTGCACTCATCAAGTTCAAAATTATATTCTTATTATTTTCATATACTACACATGTTACTATTAGCATTCGCATAAAACAATGGTTCAATTATAAAAGAATTATAAAAAGCGGCATTCTTGCAAAAGCATTTCCGTATAACCAGCTATTCACTATAATATAACATCAGCGAGGATTTCGTTATGACATGCACATTGCCAGTAAATGCGAGTGCTTGTATGAGCCGAAGGCGAGTTGCACAGGAGCATTTACGAATCAGGCATGTGCATGGAATAGAAACCACAGCGAGTTATATATAGTGAGTAGCTGATTATACAGAAATGTCTCTGCAAGAATGACGCTTCCAGATTCTATTCTTCCATGTATTCAATATAATCTGTTTCATCCGCAAAAAGCTGGTATCTTCCATTTACATATCCCATATAACCTTCCGTTACAAAATATCCTTTTATCATAATTCCGATCTCCTGTACATTTGTTCTATCCTATAAAGTTCCGATTTTCTTTGAATTTCCTGTATTTTTTATACAGTCAACCCGTTTATGGCTTTATATTACAGTTTTGCATGCACAAAAAATCGTACATCTTTTAAACCAGCAAAATATCAGACAGATTTGCCTGAATTCCTGCTGCCACCTCCGGCTTGTTCATGGAATATACATGAATGTGCTTTACGCCATTTGCCAGAAGATCTATGATCTGATCAGTCGCATAAGCAATACCTGCCTGCTTCATTGCAGCTTCGGTATCTCCAAACCGGTCAACAATATTCTTGAAACGTTCTGGCACATTGCAGCCGGATAATTTGACGGCATTTTTCACCTGAACCCGCTTCGTGATCGGCATAATTCCCGGAATCACCGGCACAGCAATCCCAGCTTCTCTGATACGATACATGAAATTAAAGAAAATATTGTTATCAAAAAACATCTGTGTAGTCAGATATTCACATCCCGCTTCCACTTTCTTTTTCAGGTTTGCAATATCATCCTGCTTGTTTGCAGAATCCGGATGAACCTCCGGATAACAAGCTCCGCCCACACAGAAGTCTCCGCTCTCTTTTATTAATTTTACCAGCTCCGATGCGTGAGCAAAATCAGTAAATACCTGTCCATCATAATTCTTTGGAATATCCCCACGAAGTGCCAGGATATTTTCAATCCCTGCATTTTTCATTTCAGAAAGTGCTGTCCGGATGCTGTCTTTATTTGCGCATACACAGGTCAGATGCGCAATCGTCGGAACTCCGTATTTTTCTTGAATCTCATTTGCAAGCTTGATCGTATGTCCTTTTGTGCTGCCACCCGCTCCATATGTAACACTCATATAACTCGGCCGTAATGCCGCAATTCCAAGTGCCGCAGCTTCCACACTTGCAAAATCTGTATCCTTCTTCGGCGGAAAAACCTCAAATGACAATGTTGCTTTCTCCTGCCCTATAATATCTCTTATCTTCATGTATTTCCTCCTGTCATTTCATCTCTTTTGTATATCTGGAGTTGGGATAATTCGTGCATCCCAGAGAATTTTCTCATCCTTTTTCATTATATAAATTCTACGGTAATATGACAATAACAACATTCTTTTCTGCCGCATTGCGAAAACTTTCGAAAAGTCTGCTGGCGTAATCCCACATTTTCCTGTATAGTATATGGGTATGTAATTTGTTTGGAGGAGTTATCAAAAGATGAAAAAACGTGAATCATTTAACAACAAATGGGGATTTGTCCTCGCCTGTATCGGCTCAGCGGTCGGCATGGGTAATATCTGGATGTTCCCAACCAGAGTATCCCTCTATGGCGGAGGCTCTTATCTGATCCCTTACTTCATATTCGTTATTCTGATCGGATTCACCGGTGTGATCAGCGAAATGAGTTTCGGACGTGCTACCAAATCCGGTCCGGTCGACGCTTTCGGCTATGCCTGTGGAACAAAGGGCAAACGAAAGCTTGGCGAAATTCTTGGATTTATACCGGTACTCGGCGCGCTTGCCATGGCGATCGGCTATACTGTCGTAATGGGCTGGATCTTAAAATATATGATCGGTGCATTTACCGGTTCAACACTTGCACCGGAAAATGTAGAATCCTTTGGTGCCGCATTTGGCTCAACCGCTTCTGCATTCGGCAATAACCTATGGCAGATCATTGCACTCGCTGTCGGCATTATCATTCTGATGTTTGGTATCGGAAACGGAATCGAAAAGGCAAATAAGATCCTGATGCCTCTGTTCTTTATCCTGTTTATCATTCTTGCGATCTATACCGCCTGCCAGCCGGGTGCTGCCGAAGGATATAAATATATCTTCCGGATCGAGCCAAAGGTTCTCGCCGATCCAAAGACATGGATCTACGCACTTGGCCAGGCATTTTTCTCCCTGTCTGTTGCAGGAAATGGGACACTGATCTATGGCTCTTATCTGCCGGACGAAGAAAATATACCGGAAGCTGCCGGACAGGTTGCTTTATTTGATACGATCGCTGCGTTACTTGCCGCCCTCGTTATCATTCCGGTTATGGCAACGACCGGTGCGCAGTTAGACCAGGGTGGCCCCGGACTTATGTTCATCTATCTGCCTGCCCTGTTCAAATCTATGCCGGGCGGACATATCATCGCCATGATCTTCTTCGTTGCAGTATTCTTTGCAGGCTTGTCCTCATTGATCAATCTGTACGAAGCTCCGATCGCAACGATTCAGGAAAAGCTTGGATTAAATCGTAAATTATCCTGTGGTGTGATCGCAGGAATCGGCGTGATCGTATCCATCTGTATTCAGGGAATCGTATCCGGCTGGATGGATGTTCTGTCCATCTATATCTGCCCGCTTGGTGCAGGACTTGCCGGAATCATGTTTTTCTGGGTATGCGGTAAGAAATATGTAGAGGAGCAGGTAAACCTTGGACGTGAAAAGAAGTTCACCGACAAATTCCTGCCAATCTGTAAATATGTCTATTGCCCTATCTGCATTCTGGTTTTAATACTTGGAATCGCATTAGGCGGAATCGGCTAAAACAGGGATAATGCGAGATTCAGATACTTCTATTTATAACAATACCCCTATTGAATAACACACTACGATTTCTGTTCGATGCACATGCCTGATTCGTAAATGCTCCTGTGCAAACTCGCCCTTTGGGCTCAAACATGCACCCGCATTTACTGGCAATGTGCATTCTCACAACGAAATCTCGTTCATGTTATATCAATAGGGGTATTATTATAAATATAAAATATCTGAATCTCGGCATTACTCCTCGTCATTAGGAATGCCATTTGCTAGGTATTCATTCCACTTGGCGTTGTTACGCTCCAGTTCTTTTTTCTGCATGATGCGGTTGCGGTCTGTAAGGATCGCGAGCATCTCATCTACGATCTCCTCCATGGGAAGGGTCTGATAATGCGACAAATAGCCGATCATACGACCGGCTGTAAAATCTGTATTCAGATTCTGTGTTATAACCTCGCAGAATTCCACCGGATAGCCCCGGTCAAGCATCATCTGATATAGGTTTTTACTTGCTTCTGATCTTGGTTTCATTTATGATCACCTGACTATTCTTTCGATATATATCTGCATATCCAATTATGCATCCAAACGGTTCGCTGATCGTCCAATCTGCTCTCCCATTTTCACCAGTGTTTCCATTCCTGATCCGGTATGTTCCAATAAATCCCGATCCGGTATCACGACATTCTTCTGTGTCAACAGAATGATCGTTGAACCGCCGAATTCAAATCGTCCTTTTTCAACACCCTTATGAACAAATCCCAAGCCTTGCTGATTATTACTGATCTTACCAACCATCAATGCCCCGACTTCCATCTGAAGAAGCGTTCCAAACTGCTCCGTCTTTATCAGACAATACTCTCTGGAATTCATCTTGTAGATCGGACAGACATCATTTGCAACCGGGTTCACCGTATGCAGAATTCCTGCTATCTTACGCTGTTCGGATTTTCTTCCATCTGCTGCATAGCAATACCTGTGATAATCATCTACCGTCAATCGGATCACATAAATATGTCCGTCCAGATACCTCTTAGCCAGCTTCTTGTCCTGCAACAACTGTTCCAATTCCAATGTATACTCGGTGTGTTTAATAAGAAAATGTCCGTTTTCATGGATCTTATACACACTGACCTTTCCATCACTTGGGCTGACCAGCGCATTTGCATCCGGATTAACCGGTCGTTCTTCTACTCTGATCTTTCGAGTGAAAAAATCATTATATGAATCAAATATCCGTTTCTCATATAAGGACAGATCAATGCCATTCTTCTTTACAAACCCCGGAACTGCCAGTCCTGAAATCCGGGTATCCAAAAATGCCCCGCCTATGCGGGACACTACCGGTGACAGAAAGGGACGGATCAGACACCTCGTCACTGCATGTCCATAGATAAATGCAAGCAGGCGATCCTGACCGGTCTCGCCCTGTCTTTTATGTCCTTTTCGATCTATATATATGATACTCATTTTCTTTTCTCCAATCTTCTCCTACCATATATGGAGCATCCGAAGTACAGCCAACGTTACAACGCAAACGATGATCGCCAGTGTGCGGTTCTTTGGTTTACGGAATTTGAAATTTGTAATAAACAGCAAACCGACCAGCAGTACCAGCGCATGAAGGCTGAGCATAAATTCCCGCTTGCCAAGCATCGGCTTAAATACTGCCAGAAGTGGCAGAAGCACAGCCATAGATGTGATCGGAAGTCCCTGATAATATTTACGTTTTTCCTCTGTCTCATCCTGTCTGACTTCCTCAGAAACATTGAACCATGCCAGACGGATGAGGCCTGCCAGCACATAGAATAACAGGATCGCAACACCAGTCAATCCACGCATTCCCATGCGGTAGCAAAGGATTGCCGGTGAAACTCCAAAGCAGACAATATCCGCCAGAGAATCAATCTGGATTCCAAATCGTTTTTCAACCTCTGTACGATCTTTCTTGGTCCGTGCAACCTTGCCATCAAACATATCGCACAAACCGGAAATTGCCAGACATACAAGCGCCATCCGGCAGTCGCCATTTAACGAAAATAACATACCACCGATGGACACCATCAGACTGATATATGTAAGAATTACTGTATAATCATAAACACCTAACATTTCTCTACCACACTTTTCTTTTTTCTTCCAATAGTAAAATTTGCAACAATCGTAAATATCGCACTGAGGATCAGTTCCGTATAATACCCCAGTCCACGGGACAATACCATACCCGGAAGGAGAAGCATACTTCCAAATACCGGAAGGAAGATATCAAGGAATATCTTCTCACTGATTCCCATTCCGCCCGGAAGCGGCAGCATATCAACTGCAACCGCGATCGAGCCCTGAAGAAGTATCACGGTAAACGCTGATGTTCCTTTTAATCCAAATGCAAGATATACGAACCAGGTTGCTGCAAACAACGCAAACCGCTGCACCATCGTAATGAGGAATACAACGATCAGCACCTTTTTATTTTCCTGCAAATAAACAGCAGCTCCCCGATACTGATCCATCGACTGAACCAGCTTCTTTGCTCTTGACTTTCTATGTTTTAATATATGGATTCTTTCTAACAAAATATGGCCTTTGATCATAATTGACTTCGCAAAATTCGGATGAAATGCAAATACAACCATAATCGCTACACACACCACATTTAATCCCATTCCGAGATAAAACCAGAAGATTGCATCCGATAAATACCGATGTATAAATCCCTGCCCGAAGATCACCAATGCAATACCAAGCAGTACCAGTACCATCTTATAGATAATGGTTATGATCAACAATACCATCGTTGAGATCGGAATCGGTATATCTTCTTTCTTCATATAGTAAACCTGTGCCGGCTGACCACCCGATGCAGACGGAGTAATGCAGCTAAAGAAAAAGCCAACGGATGAAAATAAAAAGCAGGTCCATTTCTTTACCTTTATACCAAGTGAATGCATCAGATAATGAATAATGATAGATTCTCCCCATATGAAGATTATTACACAGATAACGCCGGGAATCAACCAAAACGGGTTCACAGTTTTAATTATTTCGATGATCCGCCCCATATCCTTGCCATGAAACACACCATAAAGGGTTGCTGCAAAGATCAGAAGCAAAAAAATTATATTAAATATCCATTTTTTCTTACTCTCCATACGTCCTCATTTCCAATTTCACTGCCTTATGCATGAAGCATTTTTACTGTTTCTTTACCATATCTTTGCCAATATCTGTTTCAGTATATCACAACGTTTGAAAAAAATGTTAAATCTGACATTAATATCACATTAATAATATTTAATATTATATTTTCAATAGGAATTTCCAATCAATTAACTTTTTTACCATGAAGCGCACCCCTTGTTTTACTTTACAAGGAAAACTTTTCTAATATAGAAAAAAGCAGTCTGTAGAATAAAATTATTCTCAAAGACCGCTTTCTATGATGACTTTCGCCAAATATAAAATTATTTCTGCGCCTCTAAAATCTTGGGCTCCTGTCCTTCTTCCCATAAAACAGTTACTTCTGTTCCATCCTTATGACAGTAAACTACCTTCCGGATCACTGGCAAACTCTCTGTCTCTTCCTCATCACCGGATGCAAATACTGATGTTATAGTGGCACCTTCCCGATGTCCACCAAGTGCATGATAGCTCTCTGTCAATTGCCATGATCTGCCCTGACCGGTTGGATCAAGGGAAGTCAGTCCCTGTTCACCGAGATAAAATCTTACAATTCCATTTTCCAGTTCCTCTCCTGTACTGATCGTCACGATCTGTCCGCTTCCTAAGAGAGCAGACTGATGCAGATATAACGCTCCATCCATCTCGACCACTTCCACATTTTCCTGAATACCCTCTGCACCGATCTCCGGCCATACCTCCGACCAGTGTGAAGTAACCGCCCAGTTACCGACTACCCACAAAACAGCAAATATCACAATAACGATCAAAGCCCGTCCCCAGACCTTTTTATTTACAAATTTACGAAATCCTTTTACATCCGTACTGTCCTTCATCGGCAAGGCAAGGTCTGACTTCATCTGCTCCGCAGTTTTTCTGCAAGAATCGCAGGTCTTCATATGTTCCTCTACTAATTTTTTACTTTCTTCGCTGCAAACCCCATCTATATATAAAGGAAGCAGATCATTTATCATTTCACATTCTTTTTTCAAGATAATTCCTCCATTTCATTCATGATCAACAGCCTTGCACGATGATACGTCACTCGCGCCCAGCTCTCTGTTTTTCCAAATATTACTGCAATTTCCCGAAATGGCAGTTCGCCAAATACTCTCAGATTGAATACTTCCTTATACGGTTCACTCAGGTTATGAACCAGTTGATGAATCTTCATCGCCTGTTCCCTGTCCACGGTATCTTTGACAAAATCGTGATCCGAGGCCCGTTCTGTCAGTGTCTCATCCGATTCAGTCGTTTCCCGTTTCTGTTTTTTCACATAAGTAAAGTAAGTATTCTTTGCAATCTGGCACAACCACACGCGTATATCGCAGTCACCCTTGAATCGGTCTACTGCCTTTATGGCTTTCATAAATGTCTCCTGCGTAATGTCTTCCGCTATATGCGCGTTTTTGCTTAACGCGAAAACATACCGATACAAGTCTGTATAATAGTTATTGTAGATTTCTTCTATTGGTACCAATTTGCTTATTCACCTCCCATCACTTATATGACAACGCTCCCGGAAAAACGTTACAGAAAAATTTATATTTTTTATAATATCCGTCTTGACGACATTTGTCGATGGTGTTTAAATAGATTCTGCTTCTAATGTGTGAAATAAACATTTCAAAATACTACTTTGGGATTATAGATATGAAAACGATAAAGTCAAAAGAAATGGATATGTTAAACGGGGGATTGGTTGGCAAGCTGATCCTTTTTTCACTGCCGCTTGCATTCAGCAGCATTTTACAGCAATTATTCAACTCCGCAGATGTCGCTGTTGTCGGCAGATTTGCCGGAGATAATGCGCTCGCTGCAGTCGGAAGCTGTGTGGCTCTGGTCGGCATCTTTGTCAACCTGATCGTCGGTCTGGCTGTGGGACCAAATGCCGTCCTCGCTAATCTGATCGGTCAGAAACAGCGTGACAAGATCAACGATATGGTACATACGATCCTGACATTTGGCACAATCCTCGGACTTGGGCTTATGATCCTCGGCTTTGCCTCTGCCCGGATCATTCTGGAATTATCCGGTACTCCGTCCGGTGTTCTTGCCGAAGCACTGTTATATATCCGCATCTATTTCTTAAGCATTCCGTTTATGACCGTTTATAATTTTGGAGCTGCCATTCTGCGAAGCTTCGGTGATACCAGACGACCAATGTTCTATCTTATCATCTCCGGTATCGTAAATGTCATCCTGAATCTGATCCTCGTCATCTGCTTTCATCTGGGTGTTGCCGGTGTTGCCATTTCCACTGTAATCTCTAATGTTATCAGTGCTGTTATGGTCATGGTATACCTTTACCGCAGAGATGATGAATTTGCATTCCGGTTCAACCGGATGAAGATTGTACGCCCGTATCTGCGCAAGATCCTTCAAATCGGTATTCCATCCGGTATCCAGGGAACCATTTTCTCGATCTCGAATGTTTTTATCCAGAGTGGTATTAATTCATTTGGCAAATTTGCGATTGCAGGTTCTTCTCTTGCGCTTAATTTTGAATATTTTACCTATGACATTGCAAATGCATTTGCACAGGCAACGGTCACCTTCACCAGCCAGAACTATGGCGCAGGGAACATCAAACGCTGCAAGAAAGTGTTCTGGTTAAACATGCTGTTTGGCATTGTCTTCACAGAGATTCTCGCAGTTATCTTTATCGTATGGAGTGACTTTTTCGTCGGAATCTACACAAAAAGTACAGCAGTCGCTGCCTATGCTTTGATCCGTATGTATCATGTCTGCTCATTGGAAGGTCTAACCACTACTTACGAGGTTGAAAGTGCCGCTCTCCGTGGTATGGGAAAATCAGTGGAACCTGCAATCTTCACCATCTTAGGAACGGTTGTTTTCCGCTTGATCTGGCTTGGAACAGTCTTCCGCCTGCGTTCAACATTTGACTGGCTGCTGAATGTATATGCGGCTTCATGGATATTTACCGGATGCGCACTGTTTATCGTGTATGTAAGACATATGAAGAAGGTGGAGGGGAATTTTGCTTCCACCCATCAAAATCTGTAATAAATTATTAAATTAAATACTTTTTTGTCTGTCAAATTTCTGGTATATTGTATACATATATTATTAAAGGGAGGGTAACATATGAGTCAATATCATTCACTATCCAATGAAATTTCTAAACGGATCAAAGAAGACCGCATAAAACATACAGAAAATCCATACGCATGTAAAGATACACAGATCATCAGGCGATATGCGAATCATGACAATCCAAAACTCTGGCGTCCTGCTTTTGTAATGGACGTCGAAAAAATCCTACATAATAATTATTACAATCGATATTCAGATAAAACGCAGGTTCTATCCTGCTATAAAAACGATGATGTCTCCCGCCGTGCACTTCATGTACAGTTAGTTTCAAGAATTGCACGCACAATCGGCGCAAGTCTCAATCTTAATCTAGATCTTATCGAAGCGATTTCACTTGGTCATGATATCGGACATACCCCTTTCGGCCATGCAGGAGAACGTTTCCTGAATGAATTATATTCAGAAAATACAAGCCGCTTATTTAATCATAATGTCCAAAGTGTCCGGGTTCTGGATAAACTGGTCTGCCGAAATGTCAGCTTACAGGTCCTGGACGGAATTCTTTGTCATAATGGTGAAATGGAACAACAGGAATATACCCCTAAAAAACTGAATACTTTTGCTGAATTTGATAGAAATGTTGAAAGCTGCTATACCGACATCACTGCAAATAAAAAACAAATCCCATCAACTTTAGAAGGGTGTATTATGCGTATCAGTGATATTATTGCATATATCGGAAAGGATCGGCAGGATGCAGCCAAGATTGGACTTGTTCCAGAACAGCCTCCATTCTCCTCCGGAGCTATTGGCACTACAAATGCAGAAATTATTAATAACATGACTGTCAGTATTATAGAAAAAAGTTATGGAAAATCATACATCAGCATGGACGAAGAAATCTATGAAGCTTTTTCCCTCGCCAAAAAAGAAAACTATGAATGGATATATGGTGATCCTAAAATTGAGACTATGTACACAAATAATGTCAGACCAATGTTTTATGAACTTTATACAGAACTATTAAAACAAGCAAAAAACCATGATAAAAACTCTATTCTGTACAAACACCATATTGAATATCTGCGAACAGCCAATAAGGCTTCCCGCTATTTTAATGTAAATACTTTCATAGATGAATACTGGAATAGTGATCCGAATGACATCGTAGTTGATTTTATTGCCAGTATGACAGATGATTATTTTGTTGATCTATATCACTATCTGTTTCCAAATGGGAAATATAATGTAAATTATATAGGATATTTTGATACTATTTCCTGATAGATTTCATACCTTGTTCCCTCACGAGTGGGGAACAAGGGTATATTTACACAAAACTTGAAATGGAGCCTTCATCATCTACTTAAATATTTTTATATATTATTTGTATTCACTTCATAATAGTCTTCATTTTTTCCAAGATTACAAAAAATACATTGCTTCCCATTTTTTAAATATCCACATCTATTTCTGTTATTATTTGTACAAATCATCTCTGCTCGATATTTTTCGCCATATTTTTCATAAATTGACCAACCTATACGTTTATCACCACTATTAGATACCAAATATTTTCTTGCACCGGGCAGATTACGGGACCAATATGCCCTTGTTCCATGATGTTGCACTTTCACCACCTTATACTCCATATTATAATCTTTAGTATTTCTGGATAAATATTTTATTATTCGTTCGCTTACATCCCCAAATGCTATAACCTCTTCTCCAATTCTAAATACAATGCTACACTCATTCATATGTTTTATTTTCATTTGGTTTATATTATTTATACGCTTAAATCCAAATTCATTAAGTTCTATATTCATTTTCTTTTCAAGCAACCTATTATAGCATTTATCTAATTCCATTAAATTATTATTGAGAATATCTGTAACTCGATCACTGTCTTTATTATTAATAGTAAAAAATTTATATATTTT